>Ga0208919_1001753_pt1 | contig 12034 bp, 20 predicted proteins | sample 4_EtaG_FD_184076 | JGI IMG/M metagenome (GOLD analysis project Ga0208919, IMG submission 184076) | Marine viral communities from the Subarctic Pacific Ocean - 4_ETSP_OMZ_AT15127 metaG (SPAdes) (version 3) | ecosystem: Environmental > Aquatic > Marine > Oceanic | place: Pacific Ocean | collected...
TAACCTGTACTATTTTTCCCGCACCAATAGTTTCGGCAGCAGTAAAGCTAACCTGTTTCCCTGCTCCAGCAGGAAATAAATCGGAGAGATTCGTCATCCTGTGTAATCCTTAATATTTATTTGGGTTGCGCTAATGGCTGTGCCAATAAGCTGTGCGGGAGAAGTGCTGGTTGTGGTTATCGTGCCATCGATTTGAACGTAGTAATCGCTGCCTATAGTCAGGCTTGTTTGCACTTCGTTACGAGAACCCCATGTATTGATTGTTCCGGTAGCCGTGTCAGATATTGCTCCAGCAGCTATGCCTAGAAGGTTAGTTGCGGTGAGATTGGTTGAGCCTATTGAAAAGACAATTCCAGTACCGTAACTTGAGTCACCAAAATCGGTGTAAGCAATAACTACTTTATTAGAATTTGAGTCAAAGGTGGCTGAGGTGTTCTGCGAATCAGCAGCTTCAAAAACAACCGGAGTGTCAAAAGATATTGCTGTACCGCTGACCGTACCAACTGCTGCTGTACCATAGTTGGAATTGCCAACATCTTGATACGTTATTACCGCTTTGTTTGCATTTGAATCAAAGGCAGCAGAAGTAAAACCAATTTGCGCGGCTTCAAACACAACCTCAGTACCAAAAGTTATGGTATAACTTCCCGTTGGAGTACCAACTATTGCTGTTCCGTAGAATGAGTTTGAATCATCTCGATAAGCAATAACAACCTTTTCTAAATTTGAATCATAGGCTGCTGCTATGTACTGAGTAGTACCTGCTGCAAATACAGTAGCAGTACCGCCAAAAGTAATAACTGTGCCACTAACAGACCCTATATTTACTGTCCCGTAGCTGGAGTTAGTCTCATCCATATAAGCAACAACTACCCTGTTATAACTTGTATCAAAAACGGCTGCTGCCCACTTCGTAGAAGCACTTTCATAAACAACCGGAGTACCAAACGATATGGCGGTTCCGCTTACCGTTCCTACAACAGCCGTACCATATTCTGAGTTACCAAAATCGGTGTAAGCAAAAACGGGTACATTATTATTTGTATCAAAGGTAGCTGCGACATACATAGTGTTACTACTTGAAAAAACAACAGGAGTACCAAAAGAGATTGCCGTTCCGCTTACCGTTCCTACAACGCCTGTGCCGTAGTTTGAGTTACCCTCATCTCGATAGCCAATAGCAACCTTGTTGTTTGAAGAGTCAAAGGTGGCCGCAATATATTCCGTAGAAGCACTTTCAAAAACCACAGGAGTTCCCCAAGAGATTGCCGTTCCGCTTACGGTTCCAACAGCAGCAGTCCCATAGTTGGAATTGCCAGCATCTCTGTAAGCGACTACAACCTTATTGTTAGAAGAATCAAAAGTAGTTGATATGTTGGTACTATTAGCACTCTCAAAAACAGCAGGGCTACCTACTCCATCACTGCTTCCCACAACGGGAGCCGCCTTACCCGCTGCCGTCAGGATGACAGGCTTACCAGAGGCTATCGTTCCATCAGCCACAAAGTCCGTATTATTCTGACCACCACCTGCGGGGATTAGGTCGGAAAGATTTGTCATCTATACGCTCCAGCCTATTGAGCTATCAATGTAAGTAAGAACAATCTCAGCCCAGTTTTTGTCAAAAGTTAAATCGGTAGCAGAGCTGGCTATATTAGAGCCAGCACGACCAACCGTAAATGAAGTGGTGGCTGCTGCGCCAGTGCCGTCTTTAATAGTTACGGTGTCGCCTGCGCTAGGCCCAGTAGGAAGAGTAATGGTAATACTTCCAGCGGTAGCAATAATGTAATCCCGATTTACCGCTGTATACCCGACTCCTTTTAATAATGGAGTTATCGCACCAGAGCCGCCGTTACCAAAAGGCAATACGCCTGTTACATTCGCTGTAAGATCACAATACTGAGTATTGGTAGAACCTGTGCCGCCATTAGCGGTAGGTAAAGTTCCCGTAACATTAGAACCTAAATCACAATAAGCTGTAGCTGTAGAGCCTGTACCACCACTTCCTGTCGCTAACGTACCAGCAATAGTAATGGTTCCTGAACTGGTTATTGGGCCACCAGAAGTAGAAAGCCCAGTTGAGCCGCCCGATACATCCACCGAGGTTACTGTACCTGCTCCCGTTTCTGTGGGGTTGGCATCTGCCACAGCAGCGCCAGCACCAGCACCGTCAGTATAGATATACTTTTTAGCGCCACTTGCCACATTAACCGTAGCACCAGACCCTTGCTTGATCGTAATGATCTGACTGCCTGTAGTAGCGTTTTCTATTATCCAAACTTTGGATATGGTATCAGGGCCAAGTGTCACTACTCTGGTAGTGGTTAAAGTGACCGCCGAAGTAATCTTTAAATACAATGCGCGAGTACCATCAGCAGTGGCATTGGGCATCGTAAATGTTTCGTTTGCGTCTGATGACATTTGCTTTGTGCCATAGCCAAACGCATCGCTAATAAGGGTAAGATTGGTGTTGGTAGAGGTTCCCCATGTACCACTTTCATCACCTGTTGCGATCTCTTTTAATCGCAAATCATTTACATAAGTTGCCATTTCTTTACCTCAATTAATTAAGGGATAGCTGTCCACCCCGGTGTCTGTGATGGGTTAAGGTTTATCCAGTTAGGATTTTGTGAAGGATTAATATCTTCCCAAACCAAGACTCTTCCTACTTGACCAGTGGCACTTAGGCCAACCGCATCAATAATTACATTTGTAAATACCGTAACGGAGCCAAGAGAGGTTGTCGCGGAAAGCCCGGTGACAGGAACTTCAAGAACCAGCTCAACCGTAACCCCCGATAAACCGCTAACTGCTTCCAGACTTCCAGCAGAAACATTTGCCTTTCCGGTAACAGACGTTGGCCCTGACAAGTCAGTAGTAGCAGCAAGACCTGTGGGATACACCGCCGTCTGCCAAACTGGAGCGGCTACACCAACTTCACCTGTAGCGGATAAACCAGTAAGCGTAACCACATCATTGTGATGTACTGTAACCGACCCAACGGCAGTCGTAGCCTCAAGACTACTTGGAAAGACTTCGCCTTTGCCCTCAACATTCGCTGTTCCGATTACACCAGTAGCTTCAACACCAGTTACATTAACCGTGGCTCCAGCTATGATTCCTGCGTCTACCGTTCCTACTTGTCCAGTAGCGGCAAGAGAGTAATCTGTTTGCCCCCACGCGCCTTCACCGAAACCTTCTAAGCGACCCCAGCCGCTAAGATAAAGGATTTGATTGGTGTCTTCGCCCCAGCCTCCGTCACCCCAAGCCGCTCGACTCCAACCCACAGAAGACATCTAGTAGTCTCCTGTAATTAAGCGATGCGGATTATGGCATTAGTCGAATCAGCGGTAGGCATTACAATTTTAAACTCTCCAGCAGTAGAGGTTTTATCACCTCCAAAATCCAGAATTACTACACTTGGATCGCCAGAAGCAGAATCATTAAAAATCATTGCGCCTCTGGCAGTGATGGTTGCCGTACTCCATGTGGAGTCAGCAAAATCAGTGAAAGCAGTAGTGCCGCCTGATGTGGGCGTTACGTTAGCCAACGCATTTCCTTTAGCCGTATATCCGCTGCCAGTTACTTCGTTAGTAGCAGTATAAGCGGTGGTTGCAGCGGTAAAAGAAGCACTGTTGGTATACAGTGCAATGTTAAACGTATTACCTGTAGAGTTAGTAAAGTTGTGTGTGCCAGTCAACAGCTCTGTTTTAAAACTGGTACACATATAATTGCCAGAAAAAGCCATTAAAGCCTCCTTATTTGTTCCGCCAAAGAACTTTCTCCGGCATCTAGTAAGAGATTGTAAATATTGGTTCTTTCGCTTGAAGCGCCTTGTTTAATATAGTGAAGAACAACGTGTTCTATATGGGTTTTAAAAGCTTCGGCCTGTTGCCTGATTACCGGATCAGCATGTAATGAAACCGAAATAATTTTATTGGCACACGATGCTGCTAACTCGTCAGGAGTAAAGCCTCGATGACTGGTGGTTTCTACACCAACCGTGCCTACCGCAGTTTCAATGTCTACAGTAAACATTAAATCCTTACACTTCTGACAGCGCCAGAGCGGAAATTGTCAGTGGTGTCATAACCTTCGCCCAAAGATTTAAGTCGAGAAACAGCGTCTTCGTACTTTGCGTTGTACCACTCCATCTGTGCAGGATCGCCTTTAAGAAAGGTATAGCCCTCAACAAGACACGCATAAAGCAGGGCATTTTCTGCATTTGAACCTAGCCAGCTTTCGCCGCTGGAAGCCGTTGTGATCGACTCTGGTTCATACATAAAGTGTATCTCTACATCGTAATTGTCTATGGGGGTAGGGGCAACAATAAAGCGCGTGTCATCAAAGATACTGTAATACTTTGGAATACCCTCTGTTGCCTCTACCGGATAAGCTTCGCGCATAAAATTAACATCTTTAAAAACGAGATAATCATAGCCACTGTTATCGATTGCCAATGAGTAAGAAGCTAAAAACCCTGTTGGCATTGTTAAGTAAGCATTACCTTTTGTAAGCGATCCGGTTTCGTTCTTTCTCAAATCAGGAATCTGACAGGTTCTTAAAATTCTTTGCTCAGCTTGCGTAATAATCGTAGGTAAATTAGTAACAAAGGTGGTCTCTGTTGTTTCCAGATAATCCTGTATAGCCGTCTTTAAAGTAGTAAAGGTAAAAGCCATTATGTAATTTCCACCTCTACTCGTCCGACATGAGCAGAACAATCAAGACCAACCGTTCTGCTTCCCATAGCAGTGTTCCCGCCACCTACTGGGTCCCACGCCCACAATTCCCTGCTTTGTGCGTAACCGCCGTCCGGTCTTGGGTCTCTTAACGCTTGCGGATCAGACATGTTAATCATGCCTAGTTTCCACTGAGGATTGTCTACATCCAAGACATCCTTACCGACCAGCATCCCGTTAGGTCTGCCTGCCTCGATTTGTGGAACCAAATCTCTTAACTTGTACCGGAAACCAGTACGGTCACAGAAACCAAAGGCGTGTTTACCACTTGCATAGCTGCTCATAAGTATTGATACCCGCCGGGAACAACATACAAAGCAGCTTTTTCACGGTCTGAATCAGCCGCCATTTTCCACTGCTCTTCATAATCTTGTTTTAACGATTGCATCTTAGGAGCAGCTTCTGGTTTTTTGTTGGCAATCATGTAAGCCAGTCCAGCAGTAAGGCATGGCAAAAACCGTGCTGGAACATCCATGTTTAAAGAAGCAGGAGAGCCTGTGTCCTCTACTCGTTCCATGTAGTAATAGCCCAATGTCCATGTCTGTGACGAGTCAGGAATAGGCCACACATTAACCGTAAGTCCAGTTGGCGCTCTTTCAATCCAGTATTGAATAGGTCGGCCTTCCAGTAGCTTGTTTGTCTGGTGAGAATATTGTGCAATCGAAATACGCTGCATGGTGAGGTCTGACTGCTTGCTGGTATCCCCTGCATTAGTACGCATAAACGCTTCTACCACATCAAGTATCTTGCCATTTAATGTGTACGCGCCCGTTCCTGCAACCAGTGTTTCGGTAGTCCCTTTAACAGTCCAGAGGTTTAAGCCTCTGTTCTGCCAGTCCAACATCAACAGGTTTAAACTACGCCTAGCTGTTCGGTAATCAAAACCTGAGCGCAACTCCAGCCCACAACGCTCGTAGGCTTCTTCCATAATGTCACCGAGGTCAAGATTAAAGGTATAAGTCCCGCTTGTTGCCATTAGACAATCCTGCCTTTAGTGAGTCCCTGAACAGCCTTACCATCGCCAACTCTGCCGCCAGAAAACATTTTTTTGTTTATCCCCGCTTCGCTCAAGGCAATAGCCATTGCTTGATTACGATTAGTAACCTTTTTGCCTGAACTAGACTTGAGTTTGCCGTCCTTAAACTCGTTCATGACATAGTTAACTTTTGCTTTACCTTTCATAAGCTATACATTCCTAGCTGGTCTAATCCCTTGAATAGCTGCACCACTTCCACGAACACGCCCACCCGTATTCATCTTTCTCAAAGTCTTGGCTAGGTTCGCCTGTCTGCGGGTGGTAGCGTTTTTAGAATCAGCAAGCTTGTTCAGCTCTTTACCGCTGATCTTCTCGCCCTTCTTCACCCCAGCCTTTCTACGCAAGCTACCGGGGTTCTTAATCGCTTTTTGTATCCAGTTTTTATCGCTTGCCATTTCGACTCCTATTGGTTCTTCGGGAAGTAACCACTAAATTAGATCGACTATTGTTGCGAGGATTGCCGTCACGATGATGTACATCTCTGCGGTCTCCCCTGCTTACCCGCCCCTCGCCTATTAAAGAGTTTCGGGCAGCGTTTCGTGCTGCTCTGTTCTTCTTTTGCTTGGGCTTGGAATGGTAGTTAGCGTATTCGCTTCTATAGTTTCTAGTCATCAAATTGCGCCTTATAAGCTTGTCTTACCAACTTGTCTTTTTTCTCCCGCCGATCTAGCTCTACGCCAAACTCACGAGCGAATTCCTCAAGCTGCAACTTGGTGAGCCTGTTTAAGTCAGCACGAGTAGTCTCTTCGACTATATCCGGCTCCTCAATTATTTCTTTTTTTTTAGGCGCAGCCTTCTTGGGGGCTGCCTTTTCAGCAGCGCCGTTAAGCTTTTTAAGCCTAGAAGAGGCTTCTGACTTGCTCATCAAATCAAAAACCTCGATATCGTATTCACCATCGGCATTCTTGCTTCCAATCTGATAAACCGGATCGCCGTTACTAAAGTTTCCGTTTTGGAAGATTTCTAGTTTAGCCATAATTTTTAACGCCTTTAAGGATAATCATATAAGTATCGCCAGCGGCAGCCCCATTCGTAGTAAACAGGATATCGCCTGATACGCCTGTCCCTGCATTGTTGGGTATTCCGGTAAAGTCTGAGAAGTCCAAGGTGTCCGAATAGTTCTCAGGAAGCGTAGTAAGAAGAACATTTGCTGTCGCATCCAAAAATATACTTACTGACATATTGTAAGTAGAAAACTGAATGCCTGTAACTGTTACGCTTGTACACGCAGCACCTGTTCTGGGCTGAGTGCTTAGGTCTGAAACATCGACCTTGACCACCTCGCTCTCGCCAGTAGAGTCACTTACATTAGTGAACTTCATGACAAGATTGCGAGGGCCATCCTCTATAGTCTGTGTTGTTACTGCGTCTGCCATATTAGTCTCCTGAAAAGCGGGGCAAGCCCCGCTAAATGTTAACCACTAAAAGGAGTCGCCAAAGTTCCGCTTCCAAGGTTTACACCCTGAACCTGATACTTGTTGGCATAAATAGCAGTTATAGTAAATTCAGTTCCAGCTACACCGCCAGTAGTAGTGCCATCAAAAACCAAAGCATTATTGCTAGAACCGTTTGGTTCAAACACATGAACAAGCCCAAGCCCAGCTTTACCCTGAACAAGAGAGCCGCTAAACAGGTTTGTCGCTGTAGTCATTTGAATTGTAGTGCTGTCACCAGAAGACGTAAGAAAGATAAACTTATAACTAATTCCTACATTGCTTAACGTGTTAGGGCCGCCACCTTTTCGGAATGGGCCAGCAGAGGGGTCAAGTGCATCTGAATTTATTGTTGGCAAAGTAATAGTTAAAGTAGAGTTGTTGATAAGAATAATCTTACCCGCATGATCTGTAGGGTTAATTGTAGTGTCTGCTGTTAGCGCAACTACGGACTCTGGCCCTTGATTATAAGAGCCGCCCATTGACCTGATCGGGCCTTGGAATGTTGATAAAGCCATTAGATTTACCTCTTTACGAAAGGATTAGTCTTAGCGTCTTCGTAAACGTCCACTAGGTTGGTCGCTAAAACTGTATGTGCCTAGAATAAAAATAAGGGGCGACAAAAGCCGCCCCTTATCGATTAGGAAGTACCGGGAGAACCGTATATTCCTAGTGGATCAGAAACGCCGAAGCTGTAACGCTCTCGCGCCTTGTAGCGCACGTTACCAGTATCGAAGTCACCGTCCATTGAAGTCTCAAGCGGAGTACGCTCGAAATGTTTCATTCCATTAGGAACATCAGTAATGATGTACCAAGCATTGTTGTCAGTCAGGTAGTGATTGACAGCATAGCCTTCAGGAATGGAGCCATTATTTTTAATGGCATTAATGTCGTTATCAGCAGTGCTGACACGCAGTTCCGAATCTAAGATTCGGGTTGCAACAAACATCAGGTTAGGTGGAACAATCAAGCGTCTTGGTCGAGCTGCGATCAAAAGTCCACGCTCGTCAGTGTAAGCAGCAATACTAATGACTGCGTCTTCTAACGAAGTTTCGTTTAAATCAGCCGCTGTAGCAGGACGATTTGAATTGAAAGCACCATTAACAAGTGGATGTCCACCACCGCCAGTTACGCCATCACCTACCGCAGTAAACAAGTTAACACCATCGCCAGATTGATAAGCGTTAGTGAAACCATTGTTTAACGGGACAGCACCTTTAACTTGCTTGGTGTACGCCATCGCTCTTGCCAAAGCTTTAGTGTATCGCTGAGACAAAGATGCATAGAGGTTATCCTCCATTGCTTCTTCAGTAATAGCGAAACCCTGAGCAATAGTCTCGTGGGTATAGCGAGCGGTAAAAGCTTCTTGCGCTGAATCATAATTGATTGCAGAGCCTTCAGGCTTCACTGGTGCAGCACCAAAACCACTTAACTTTACTTCTTCTTCAAACGAGCGATCAGATGTTTCAGTTTCGTAAATCATCTTATCTTCGTCTTCATACTTTGCATACTCTAAGCCAAACAGGGCATTAAGACCCGGAAGTAGCTCTTTGAGCATTTGCGCTCGTGATATAGCCATTCTCTAAGCCTCCTTATACGCCAGTGGCGTTACGGTACTGATGCATTCCCCAGTTGTAAGTGAGAAGTACGTCAGTGTATGCGTCACCCACTTCACTATCCGGCCCTTCCATAAACTCTAGAATCCGCAAGGGTAGAGTGTTGGTAGTTGCAGCGGTACTGGCGTTAACCGAGTTTTTGCTGCGCCCGATATTAGTGGAACCTGAAGTTTGAACAACAGCAATGTTGTTGCCCAAGGTGGTTTGCGCCAATGAACCATTAGCCTGCATTCTAAATACAGCATCAGGGTCATCAAGCACATAGGCCATAGCGTCAGACGCTACAGTGCCTGTGGGCCACATTTGATTAAATGTGGGTTGGCTGGTGTTAGGGTCTGTATAAAAGCAGCCCATAAAAATCCCAACCGGGGTCATGGTAGCCGTACCAGTATCTTTTTCAACAGTACCGGAGTTGACTATCTTGAGAAAGTCACCATAAAAGACGTTAGCGGCATAACCACTTTCAATCTTTAGGTGACGAACTTTACCTGAGAACGAACCACAAGCGGTTAAACCGCCAACTGGTTCTGCCCCCATCGGAGTAGCTGAAGCAGCCATACGAAAGTCCTCGTTTACGAAGACAATCTACCAATAGATTATCTTCTGCCAAAAGTTGTCCTCGAAGAATTCTCTTTATAAAGAGGCATTCGAGGGTCTTCTTCACGCAAAAAACTATTATCGACAGCTTTCATTTGGTTAACAGCCATTTCATTATAATACTCGTTGCGCTTGTCTAATTGTTCCTTTGGAATTCGGCACAATAACAAACCACCATACTCAATATTATCAGGATAACGACCACCAACCTCGGGAACAAAATCGATTTCAGGATACTCGGTAGCCTTTACAGGAACCCATCCCTCTCTCATTTTCTGCGATACGTTAGTGTTGTCTGCCTGACCCAACATCGAGATACGAATATACCTGTGGGCAAATCCATCTCTTGGGTTAGGCTGAGGAAGTGCGGAAGCAGGCTTCCATGAATCACTTGGCCTCGTTTTGTTTTCCCTAGAATCAAGGTCTTGGGATGCGCGTGTTATTTCTTCTGACATTAGCCAACCTCCTGTCTTAGCATTTGCTCGGCATATTGCTCATTGGTAATCCCTAGCCGCTTTGCGAGAGCTTCTTGGGTTTTCGTAAGCGAGACTTTGCGTGTCTTTGCGCCGTTGTTCCTATTGGTACTAGGCGCTACCACGGTGGTATTGCTGCGTTGACGGGACGGAGTGCTTCGTTCCTCTCGTCCATCCTGAAAACCGGAGTAATCAGGAAACCGTTCACGCATTCTGCGATCTACTTCAGAGTAGTATCTCTGGGGATCGGAGTGGGCTGTAACACCTTCATGAAACAAATTGTCATGAATGGCTAATCCTACAGCCGTCATTTCCTTGTGTAGTGGCTCGACAGGTTGTCCCGGCTTACCTTGCGGTTGAAACCAAGGATTCTTTTCGTTCCACTGACGTTGTTCGGAGCTAAGCTCAACCTTTGGTTGAGGTTGGGAAGGCGGCTGCTGAGCGCGTTGCTGAGCGGCGTCTTGCTGTTGCTTTGCTGCTGCCTGCTGTTGCGTCAAGGTTCTTTTAAGCTGCTGTTCCCGTGTTTCCATCTCCCTGATTCTTGCCTGAGCAGCGCTAAGCTGCGACTGGCTTTCAACCAAAGCGTCTGCATTACCTTCCTCATGAGCTTTCTTTAGCTCTTTTTTGGCAGTTTGCAGCTCTACTTCAGCTTTCCCTTTTGTCTGCTGGATAATCGCAGACTGGCCTTTTGCTAACAGCGACTCATACTCTTTGAGTTTTTGCTGCTGTGCTTTAGCCAACTTAACCGCTTCATCACGCATTCGTTGAGCTTCCCCAACCTTGCGCTTATCGGAGTGATTAACCGCTCTAAGCTGGTTAATTCGTTTTTGTACGTTTTTGCTATATCCCTTTAGCTCATCGTCTGTGAAACCGTCATCGTATTTAACGTCTGGCTCAGCTAGTTCCCTGCTTCGCTTCTGCGGTTTCTTTTCTTCTGCTGGAGTATCGTCAATGACTTCCACTTCCAGTTCTGTTGCACCTTCTTCTTCAGAAGGAGAGTTTTCAGCCGCTTGGCCGTGTTGCGTCTTAACACCAAAGAACTTGTCTTCAGTAGACGTTAAAGTTTCTTCAACCTCATTCTCGCTCATACTTTCATCACCCCTCTAGGGTCTTCGATCACAGCTTCTACGCTGTCATCGTTGATAAGCCTAAACTCTGTACCATGAACCTTAAAGCGTGTGCCAGAGTATGATCTCATAATAATGAAATCACCTTCCTTGCAATACGCTCCGTTGGGAAATCGAGCCTTGTCCGAATAAGCATCCGGGCCTAACTTGATAACAAAGCCAACAATGGAGCCTACCTCTTCAACCGCAAGAGTTTCTTGGGCTTTGAGAATACCTCCTTCGCTTGCTTTTTCAGGTTCGGGTAGACCAATCAAAATTTTGTAGCCAGCAGGCTCAGGCATTTGATGAGCTGCTCGAGGTTCTTCTGCGGTCTCTACTTCTACCGTATTTACTTCTGCTAATGCTTCTGCCATTAGTCTGTCCTTGCACTGGAATAGTGTCCAGAGTCACTGCACCGCCTAATGCGGAGATTATGTTTCCTCGATATGCTTGTTCAGATCGAGTAATTCTCTTTCAGCTAATGCGAGTCCTTGTATGATCCCGCAACACTTAGAATATTCTTCCATGTCTTTACAGCCACCTCCGCTAACATGGTCGGCTGTTTCATTCATAATAAGGCGTAGCTTTTCGTTTAAAACTTTTAGCGCGTTTTCAGAGAAAAAGTCACTCATCCCGCTCTCTTTCGTCAATCATTTTTTCGTGCGTAGTATCCCTCTTATCGATCATATCTTCAATATCTCTTTCTCTTTTGTCGATCATCATTTCTTTTGCGATCTGTACGCCTAGCTTCGCCCCTTCCACTTTATCCTTAGAGGCAATCTTTTTGCTTTCGAGTTCCTGCTCGGTATTGGTCTCGGCAATCTTCACCCCTAGCTTAGCACCTTCAATCTTTTCATCCGCTGCCAGCTTGTCTCTTTCAAGGTCATCCTTAGCAGCAGCCTTCATCAAGTCTGCCTCAATCCTTGCCATATCGGTTTGCGTTTTCGCCTGTACCTTAGACGCTTCAATATCAAGCTCTGCCTTTTGCAACTGAAGCACTGGGTCTTGCGCTTGCGCGGCTGCTTGCTCGGCAG
>Ga0208919_1001754_pt1 | contig 12029 bp, 5 predicted proteins | sample 4_EtaG_FD_184076 | JGI IMG/M metagenome (GOLD analysis project Ga0208919, IMG submission 184076) | Marine viral communities from the Subarctic Pacific Ocean - 4_ETSP_OMZ_AT15127 metaG (SPAdes) (version 3) | ecosystem: Environmental > Aquatic > Marine > Oceanic | place: Pacific Ocean | collected...
GTCCACCCAGCACGTTCTAACACATCAAATATGTTCTTCAAATTTTTTCCTTTATTAGATTAATATCTTGGACGAGGCTTCTTACGACCCATTAGTCGTTCTCGTCAAACTTAGCGCGCATTCCGTTACTCATTCGTAACATAGCGTCACCAGTGAGAGAACCTTGGTTCCCACCCTGAGAAGCAGTGTCCACTAAAACCTTAGAGGCTTTAGGCACCTTCATTTTTTTACCATCCAACTGATGTGGCATCTCAACCTACTTTCCGAAAGGACGACCACCGTGTGCGGCGTTGCCCAAATTAGTGTTCCGCAAATAAGATGCGGCTTTCTTAGCCTTCTGACTCATATCCCACATGTTAAATGAAGAAGAAGAGTTGTGAAGTTGCTCATCCTGAGAACCAAAAGTGTCCTCAAAAGAACCATATCCTGTACCCTTTGGCATAATATTTTTCCTTATTGTATAAACAGGCAGCCGAACGTTTCACCGTTCACCACACCCGTAACCTTCAAAAAACCTTGTGTCTTCTGAAACTCTCTAACAGCGTCACCAGTTTTCTTGCCGTAAACCCCATCAACAGGACCAGCATTAAAACCACGCTCCGCTAACTTTCCCTGCACCAAACGCACAGGCAAACCACGACTACGAGAAGGACGAGACAAAGGAGTCTTCTTCACCTGCTCGTGTAAATCTTTAAAGAACTGGATGATCGCAGCCCAATCAACAGTCTCAGGTGGTTCCACAACCCCCATACCGTTCTCAACCCAGTCACCTAACCACTTCTCAGGACACGTCGTATAACCCTCACGACTCTTTTTACGATGAGTTGAAACCCACATACCTTTGCCGAAATGATATTCAGCGGCATCAACAACTGTTTGTAAAGCACGTAACACATTGTCATTAGGCTTGTCACCACCCCAGCCAGTAAAGCAAACACTAATGGAACGACTGTTCCAACCTTTAGTTCCCGCTCCACGGTTATCCCAACCTCGTCCCTCAAAAATAGTGCCAGTCTCATCAACCAGCCAGTTGTAACCAATACCATCCCAGCCTTTACCCATGTGATGGCGTTCAAATGCTTTAACAGCAGCGGACCCTTTAGGTCCGTTCTGCACACCAGAGTGATGTACCACAACACCCTGCACTCTTGATTTGTTTAACTTGTCGAACTTGCCTTTAGGTGGAGGTTTAGCACCCCACGTTTCTCTAGACACGTGCTTCATAACTTATACTCCTCTTTGTCCCGTTACTTGACACGGAACAGCAGATCCTTTTGGTCTTGCCGATCCGATAATTCTTCCCATTTCTGTCCCTGCAACCAATCATATTGCACTTCAGGAGTGTTGAAGTTGACATTCACACCACCAGCGAAACTAATCAAGTTTCGTATATGAGTGCGCTGATACTTGCGTTCATTAGGGAACATTCTCCGCAACAAATTAACCGTAGGCAACACACCATTAACCAAATAGATGTGATGATCCCGCATCTTCCAACCAGTAGGAGATTTCTCTGCCATACCCAACTCGTCCAACACATACATCAAAGGTTCTATCTTAGTTATCGGATTAGGAGCCTGCTGATACCTGCCAGTGAACGGGATGCCCGTGAAAATTTGTTTACCGAAACCAACCTCTAAAGGAGTTTTAACAATCGGAGAAGTGGAAGACAAAACATTTTTTGCTATATTCCCCAAACCGCTAATAGGACCGCCACCCTTCATAGGGTCATACCTGAACAAATCCTGAAACGGAAAATCAGGAGCAGTATAAACAACAGCGCCCTTATATTTGAAAGGCAGCCTCATACCAAACGGTTCCATATAATAATCAGGAACCACACCCTCACCTTCAGTACCCATCTCAAGGTTGCGTTTAACAGACATCAAACGATTATATTTCGCTGGTTGTGTCCAAAACTTCTCCAACTGGTACGGAAGATTCTTCCGAGTCCAAGTGTAAAACGGAATGAACCTTCTAGCCCAAGTACGCTCCCACTTAGTCAACTCGTCATAATCGAACTGTGTTTTAGCGATACGATTCAACGCATCATCAACAGTTCCACCAGCCTTCAAAGTATCAGCACCTACACCCAAACGGATAATGTCCTCAGCCCAACTGTTTAAAGTTCTGACAGCCGCAAAAGGAGTCCACTGAGGACTCCAGAAAGAAACTGGTTTAGTTCTAAATGTACGCCCGCCTTTTTTACCACCAAAAATTATGTCCAAACTACGAGCATTCCTCAACCCATACTCCAACTCGACAGAAGATATTGCTTGACCGCCACCACGCACACCAACATCCAACATAGAAACAATATCCTCATACAAATCAGCATCAGGATGATCACTCTTCGCCATTGCACGAGCAGCGTCATAAAAACTGGTGTTATCTCTCATCGACTTGTTAGCAATAGTGCTGACTTTTTTACCCATTGCAGCAATCTCATTCAAGTCCACACCGTCAAGCCAAGCGTTAAAGTACGCACCAAAAATGTTACGCTCCACAAATCCGGGGGTAGCGATCATACCAGCCTTCAACCAGCCTTGGAATTTGTCCCACTTTTGCCACATCCACGCGGACTCCACAGGATCATTAATTCTAGCGAAAGCATTAATTACCGCTGCGACATCACGATTCATAGCCTGATCAGAGTTCATCAAAGTCCAAGGACCCCACTGAGAAGCAGATAAAGAATCTTTGATAACTTTCATAGAATTTAAACGTTCCTGTTGAGTTGCCTTCTGAGCGTTAGACAAACTGGAACCTTTCCAATTGCTGTCACCTAAGTCTTTAACAGCCGCCCTGAAAGTATCCTCAAAGGGTGCCTTCTCTCCTGCCCTCAAAGGAAGAACAGCACCTTCACGTGACGCTCCTAATCTTTCAGATTTGCTTGCCAAATCCTCAATGATACGTTCTGTCTTCTGTTCTAAACGTTTACCCTGACCAACCACATCAGTCCACTCATCAACCGCTGCATTAAGATCCTTCATACGTTCAGACAAATTGACCTGTTGCAACGTGAGAATCTCTTCAAGTTTATTGTCCATCTGAGCAGCCTTATTTGCCTGCACACTTTCATAATAACTAAGGTTTTTCGGTTCTTTTTTAAATTTGTTATAGTTGATCATGTCTTGCCACGCTGTAAAAGCCTTTTGCTGCTGAACCTCAAGAAGTTTTCTCTCAGTGATAAGACCTTTCAAATCTCTGATTTCATCAATGGTGGGACCTAAATCTCTGAACGGGAAAAGACCTTCCATTTTTTCTTGACCCATGATGCCAAATTCTTCTTCCAAACTCCTAGTTTTAGCCTTGAAAGCACTCCATTCCTGTTCCTTCAATCTTAGATTTTGACCAAAAGTCAAATTCTCTTTAGTGTTCCTAGCGCCAGCAGTGAAACTCTCGTGATTAAAAATCTTGTTCAACTCAGTGAACTCTGCGACCCTCTCCATCCAATCTCGCATACGAGCAGGAGCAGTCAACCCTTCAGTACCAACAATACCTTTTTCAATGTTCCCTAAAAACTTCTTTAGAAGTTGCATCGACTGAACAGCAGGAGTTTGCATATCAAGTTGTTTTGCAGTTGTGGTAATAATCTTTATGTATTCACGGATAGCCTCAACAGTAGTACGGATACTGTCAATCTCCATTTGGAATTGACCTTCCAACTGGTCTATGTTTTGAACAGTGCGACTTTTAACAGGAGCCATCTCTGCTTCCATCTCACTAATCATTCGCCTTAAATCAGCACGTTCTCCACCTAGTTTGCCAGTCTCAACGATACGTTCCTGACGTAACTTGTCCATAATCCGAGCATCGGATTCTGCTGCTGTTACACGATTACGAAGATTCGTCGTGAACTGATCACCCTCAGGGCGACCTGTTTTAGCCAACACTGATTTTTTAGGAGTGACAGGAAGAATTCTCATGTCTGCATGAGTTTTACCTCTAAGACGTTTTCTGGAAACACCAATCTTTTCTAAATTTTGTTGAGCATCATCGAAAACTCTTTGAGCCGCATCTCTTGCATCTCGTGCTTCTTGCACAGCACGATCTAAAAATACGTCTTCCTTTTGGCTTGCTGACCAAAGTGTTCTTTCTGTTCTTATTCCCTTAATCTCAGCGCGCGCTTTACGAGAAGGAAGTTTTCTAGCAGCCTGATGATACAAATCCATTAATGATTCAGGAGTGATAGTTGTTCCCGTAAGTGCAAAAGGAACTTCTCCACCTTTACCAACATGTTCCATTATCTGCTTGATCCAACGCCACTCCGATACATCTGGGATAGGCATATCCTCTATTTCAAATGCGTCATCTTTACCTATCCGATACCCGTATGCCTTCCATGAGAGACTATCTGTGCCTAATTCGTAACCGTAACCTATCTCCCAAGGGTCCTCTAACCAATGAGCAATAGGAGCCGTGAGTTCATTATCTTTCGCTAACTTGGCATCTCTAGCATCTCTTATTTGCTTTAACTGTTTTGTTAAAGACGGAGGATCATTCGGTTGTTTATTAAAAATTGCTTCTCTACCAACCCCCTGTTTACCATGTGGTATTTGTGTTCCTGCTTCAAGGCGGGCTGATCGGGCTTGCTCATAATAATCGTTACGTGTATTTCTTCTAGCCGAATCACGATAAGTTTGATCAGGAGTTTTACCTTTATGACCCCCACCTTTACCCACATAACGACCCTTAGTTCTAAGACCACCCTCAACGAGTTCATCAAACTCTTCTAAAATACTGTTCGCCATTTGTTTTTCGGAACGTATCTGCTCTACAAGCCCTGTTCTCTCTGCCTCAACAACCTCAAATTCTTCTTTAGCGATCTTTAAAAGAAACTCAGCGTCATCAAAATCTTGCTCTACCCTCGTCAACTCCAAAGCACGAGTATCAGCATCAAGACCCTCATCATAAAAAAACCAACCCTGATCCTTAAATTCTTGACGAGCATTAGGAGTCAAGTTTATGTACTCCCCCATGAAATCTTTCTCATAAATTTCTTGAGAAACCTTCCAACGGTTACCAGAAATCTTCTGAACACGCACCAACACCTCGTTTTTAAAAGGTATACCCTCAACTACTTCTTTGGAACGGTGTTTAGGAACAGAAATCAACCCCCACCTTCCATCAGGAGATTCAGCGAACAATCGATTAACATAAGGAATGTCTGCACCAGCCTCAACTTCGATACGAGGACCCCTAAGCAACTCCTTCTTTATCTGCTCTACTTTTTTATCAGACAATAAATTTAAACGTTCCTCCAAAGATGCTTTAGCCGCAGCCAAACTGGGACGAGTCTCACCTTCAACACCTTGACCAAAATCTTCGGCAATCTCCTCTGCTGTTTCCCTACGGTATGTTGTCGTTTCACCGATTGTAAGTTCCTGCTCATGGAAAGTTATTTCTTTAACAAGCCTTGTGTATTCATCTGCTGTTTCTACAGCCTTCTGAGTTTTCGCAATCGCTTTATCCAACTCTTTTTTACTAGCGCCTCGTTTAACAGGAAAAGCAAGATCACCATAATAAGCATCGTCTTCATATTTTATGAGACTTTGAATCTTTTTTCTTAAAGTACTCACCCTCTGAAGAGTTCTTCCATCTATAGGAAGTTCAACTTCAGGATAAACACGGGCTTCACGTGCAAGTTCTCTTTGACTTTTTTTAATCAACTCTCTTTTAGAATCCACAAACTTTGTTCGTTGCGTTTTCAAAGATTTAAGTTCATCCTTAGTCTTTTTGACATTAACAATGTTCTTGTAATTGTTTTCTAAATCAATTTCCAAAGCAGCAATTTTCGCCAACCGTTGCTTCTCAGCGCGACCACCCTCCGCAAAAGGACCACGGTTCTTTTGCTTATTGAGTTCAGCCATTTTTGTACTCTTGTTAGACCACCTTGTTTTAAACCCAAGAGTGCTGTTACGCAATTGGTCTTTCCCACCTAAACTCTCACTGGTTTCCAAAGCCTTTTCAAGAGGTTTTATTTGTTTGTTCAACTCTTTTATTTCAGAGGTAGCAGAATCCCACAATTGTTTATCAGCATTATCCAACCCCGCAGGCGCTGTTACGGTTTCAGTAGTAACTCTCTTTCCCGTTGGACCCTTGTCAAACTCTGCCACCCTCTTCTCATAAGCAGGAAAATCTCCTAGAGCAAACTCAATCTTTTTTTCCTTCTTCAACGCTGCTAATTCTTCACGCGCTTTGTCCAACTCAGCGCGTTTAGCATCCCTCGCTGCAAGCAACCTCTTTTTGAATGTCTTCGCTTCCTTATATTTGACACCCATGTCTTGTATCCGCTGCCACCTACGTTCACTAACCGCTCCCGCTTTTTTAGCAACCTTCAACTCTTCATTCAATTGTGCTAATTCTTCGTCAATCATCTTTATACGATTACGATCCGTTATCTCCGCATCCGACAAATCCCGCACCGCAGGAGCATCTTTCACATCCTCTACTGTGCGTTTAGGTTTAACAGACTCAGCCTGCTCACGCAACAACGGCAACGCCTCTTCCCTAGTTGCACGTTGCTCACTTAACACTCTGATCTCTTCAACGTTACGATCAAACTCTTTTCCAATAACTTCAATACGCTCAACCAACTGGTCGCGTTCTTTAGTTAATGCATCAAATTGTTTCTGAACTGTTTCCAGTTCATCCACCACAGCCTCAAAACCCTCCCTTGATGTGGGCAACGGAGTACCGATTTCTTTCTTAACAGCAGAAACCAACTGTGTGTACAACTCGTCCATTGTCGGAAGCATTCCCTCAATAGCGTCAGCGTGACTAGACATAGCCTGCGCTTCAGAGATCACTTGATCTCTCATAGCCAACCACTCGTCCATAGAATCGTCAGTAGCGGCTTTAAGTAGACGTTCCACATCAGCCCCCATTGCTTCCAAACGGCTACTGATTTTAGACACTTCCTCGTTTTTCAACAAGGCTCTCATACCTATTTGTTCAACTTCATCCCATTTAGCCTGCGCTTTTAAACTAAGATCATCTATTTTTTCTTGACGGACTTTCATATTTGTTTTAAGGTTTGCCACAACCCCGCGAGCCTTAATAATCTTCTGATCAGTAGAGACTTTGGAACCCAACTTTTTGGTTCTCTTAGAAGCAGCCTTTTCCCATACCGCTATCCCCGATTCCATCTCATCGGCGATGTCTTCAAACTTTGCTACTGGATAATACTCGCGGATACGTTTCATAAAATGAGTCATTCGTATGTCACGTTTCATACCTATCTTATAAGCATCCATCAAAGGTTTGAATCTGCCCTCGAATGCCCGTTCACCAAAAGCACGTTCATACGCTTCATCTATTTGACGACGGAAAGACAACCCAACTTCGTTGGGGTCTTTTAATAGGAACACTGAACCATCAGGCTCTAACAGAACATCCACATCTTTTTTATTTATTTTGGTTTTTCCCACACTGTTCTGTGCAGCCTCACCAGCGTCAGCATAAACTTGGACAGGTTGACCGACTTTACGTCCGCGACGTTTCAAAGAAGCAGGCGTTTGGTATCCGTGAGATTCAAAAGGAAGAGGTTCTTTATGTCCTCCTACTTTAAAATCGCCGCCTACACTCGCAGCATAAGAATCTATATCAACATTTTTTCCATGCAACTTAGGGTCTACTAGCCTTCTAACAGCATTGTTATTCATACGGCGAGGCGCACGATAAGGCATTCTTTCATTAGAGGCAACTTCCAAAGCCGCTTTCCAAATACCATCCTCATCTGCATAAGCGAAACCTGTGTGCCTGTTAATAGTGGCAACCCAATCATCCAATGCTTTGTGCAACTTCTCGTATTGATCAGCAGGAAGATTTTTTATTGACTGTGGGAGTTTCTCCCAGAAAACACTTTCTTCACGCAAAAGACGTGGAGTCACATCGAGTTCCGTGAACCCGAAACGAGGAGCAGGTTCACGCATGATAGTGTCAAGAAAATCTGTTATATCCTCATCCAACAACTTGTACTGATCACGCAAATCATAAACTTGTTTAATAGCACCCTCAAAAGTTTTATCAAAAGCATCTTCTCTACCTATTGCGTAACGCAAATTGTCCAAAAAGTTAGCACCCAAAGCGATCCTGTACGGATCGTTACTTTTCAACATGTTGTTTAATGCTTCAGGGTTACGACTAAACATGGTTCCTAAACGAGCCTTAACAGGATCAGGAGTAGCACGACGAGCCGCCGCCACAGGAAGATCAGTTAAACGACCCATCACCGCACCACCAACCGCAGCGTTTCTCAAAAACGAAGGAACCGCAAAAGCCTCCAAAGGTTGACGTGCCGCTTTTAACGCCACTTGCACAAACTCGTCGACATTAGGAACATGAGCGAACTCTTCTTTTAAACTTTTAGCCCGACCCCTAGCACCAGCCTTCCTTCTCGAAATGCCTTTACCAGACTTACGTGCAAGACTGATAGCCTGCACTAAATCCTCAGTCTTATCCCACTGAGCCTTATACGCAGGAGGGACTTGTTTAAACTGTTGTTTAGCGAACCAATCCGCATCTTTCGTTAATAACTTGCCAGCCTTCTCAACCCAACGGTCTTTTCTCAACATCCGACCAGCAGGACCAGTCATAGGCGCACGTACACGCAACCCTGCTGAAAGCCCATAATATTCTGACATTACCTTACCCATATCAGATTCTCTCAAAGACCTCGAAACAGCCGATGCTGTTCTGCCTTTCTCAGCGGCAACTATCCCACTTTTAAGAGCGCCCTCCACACCCTCTTTAGACAATTTGACACCCTGCTTCTCAGCGATGGGGAACAACTTGGGAACAAGTTGCTCCCAACCACCTTTCTGTTGCAGGCTCATAAGAGTATCTGTCATGCCTGTTTTACCTGCTGCGCCTACCGCACCTTTCCAGCCTAAACCACGGGTGAACACTGACATTCCACCAAGCCACATTAAAGGATCAACAGCGAAATCGCCTATCATACCCACAGCGCGGTCAACCCAAATGTTGTCAGCCAACACAGCGCCACCCAACGCCGCAGTGTAAGGACCTAACATCATTAAACCTATGCCAACAGCAGTACGCTCATCGTGAATCAAATCACCGAAACCATAATGCTCACCGACTTGACGTTTCCAATCACCAAAATTGAAACCCTCACCCTGAACAAGATCAATGCCTTCTTTCAAAGTGGAAACAACACCAGTGCGACCAAAATCTAAAACATCAATCGCTAACCCGAACAGTCCCCCAGCGCCCCCCGTTTCAGGTTTAGCAACTTTAAGTTTAGGTATCCCCTCTAAAGGAACAGTTTGTTTCTTAGGCATACCAATGCGAGGAACCGCAGTGTACGCATCATCAAAACCGCCTTTAGCGGTTGGAAGAACAGGAAGCAAATCTGCCCTGTCTATTGTTTTACCAAACCTTGGTGGCAGTGGTGGTGCAGGTGGTTTATACACCATGCGTTACTCTCCTGCTAAATTTGGGAAATAAAAATATCGTAAAAGATCTTGAAGAGATTCAGCGTCCACACTAGCCATAGTCGCTACTTCAAAGTACTCTTGTGGAGTCATTTCACCTGAAAGCCAAGGTCCACCTTCCCCTAATTGGAAATCTCTGTTATTAGCATCAGGATAAAAAATCTCAAATTTATTCAACCAATCTGATTGTGGAACCATTCCCATTGTTCCTTCAGGATTTTCAGAAGAAGGAGGGTACACGAAAGGAATAAGAGCGTCAGCGGAAACCGCACCTAAGCCCTCACCCATTCTGTAGAATTGGAAATCATCAACGAGTTCTTTCAACACTCCTAAAGATTGCGCTCCCATCAAATTCTCTAATGGAATGTTCATAGCCTCAGCGAAAGACCCCATGTTTTGCATCCCCACCTGAGCGGTCTGTTGATCCAACATCATTTGACCAACATCCATACCAGCGTCCTGCATAGCCATGATCTCTTCACCTGTATAAATGTCTTCAGCAGGCATAGCAGGGCTACCCATCCAGTTGTTAGCAGGGCTGGGAGCCTGAGCGGGAGTGCCACCTGCTCTCATTTTTGCTAACGCAGAGTCTAAAGCACCCATTTGTGCTTGAGCAGCATCAGCAGCCGTAGGCTGCGGATTCATAAGATCCCAAAGAGTACTCATAGTATCCATCTGCTGACCTTGTTGTGCCACATCAAGCATTCCAGTCTGATACGGAGTCATAGTCTGAGACATCATATAATCCCAAACATTATCCTGATAAGCCATATCCGCAGCATCATCTCTCGCTGTGCGACCTTCAGCGTAACCTGCCATGTCAACACCAGCGCCCATACCAGCCATCATCATCTCAGGATCAAGACCAAAATAAGGACCAAGCATAGAAGACTGAAGGTTCTGTTCAGCGGCAGACTGCTGTTCAGCCAACATTTGCATAGCCGACTGCAACTCCATGTTCCGACCTGTTGTGTCCAAATCCTGACGGTAACTATCAAACATGTAGTTACCTAACATTTCCGCTTCGCTGGAACCTTGTTGACCGATAAGTTCTAACGCTCCCATGAAATCTCTCATAGCGTCAGTCTCCTCGCCGTAACCAGCGAGATTCATTCCAATGTCACCACCTATGACATCCTGAATAAGATTCTGTTCAACACCTTGTCCTGCGAGTAATGCCAGCATGTCGGCAACATCCGTACCACGTTGAGTGGTACGAGCCTGAAATTCGTCTTCGACAGTCCCATAAGTCGCTTTGTTTAACTCAGCCATCTGATCAAACAAAATGTCTTTAGCCTCATTAAACGCTATTTGAGCATTATTTATATCCGTGTTGCCATCTGTAACCGCTGTTTGAATAGCGTCTACACGATCATTGTAAGTCTCAGTTAATATTTCTAGTTGGTCATTTAAATACTGGTCTTCTTCCTCAAGAACAACTTCCCCTAATTCCTCTTCTGTGGTGACCTCTTCCTCTTCTACTAATTCAGATCCTTCCACAATCTCTTCTTCACCATCAGGGGGTTCTGGTATCATTTCGATTGTGCGTTTACCAGTTTCATCAGGTTCAGTCCATTTAAAAATTGCTTTCTGACCAGCAGAAACACCATCAACTTTGACATCATTCACACCAAGGTTAATGTTCATAGGTTGACCAGCGGCTTCTTGAGCGCGCAACTCACCTAAGACATCAGCATTAATAATTCCCTGATCAAAACCCCACTGAGCGCGAGCATCATCGCTTTCCATTTTTTCAAGCATCTTTAAAAATGTATTAACAGGATCAACATCACCTGTGGCTGTATCTTGTATAGCAGTCAAATCTGGATCTGTAGTTGCAGTAGTCTCAGTAGTAGTCGGAGCAGTACCTCTTCTACTATAAATATCCATAGAAGAAGGAGTCTGTCTGGCAGCCACAGCAGGAGGAACCCTTGTTGGACCCGTAGGAGTCGTGCTAGTAGGTGTTGGCTGTGTTCCACCACGAGATTGAGGATCAGTGCCAATACCACTAGTAATGCCAGTACCGCTTCTTATCTGATCTCTAATTGCAGCCTGTTGCGCCGCTGCCGCAACCGCGGCTTCTGCAGCCTTGCGTTGCCCTAAAGTTTGCGCTCCCATCTCTTCCCAATACTGCTTCGGTATCCTTTGTTCAATTAACTGACTTGGAGTAGGGGCAGGTGTGGGATTAAAATATTGATCTATTTTATTTGTGTAATCGGCTAATTCATTCTGATGAGCAAACGGATCAAACATAGGTTTTTGCTCTCCTGCGGGAACAGACTTTTTATTTCTAAGATAAATATCTAAAAAATCTTGTGCATTACTTTTCTCAGCCGCCATATCCTCAAATGTGTACTTACCATTAGCCATTAGGACATCGCCTCCCGAATCTCAGCAGCCTTAGCAGCCCGAACCGAATTAGCATCAGTAGCCCGCTGCAACCTCTCACCCGTAAACTGACCCTGCGCTGCCAAATCCTGCAAAGCCAAATCCAAAATCGCACGATTCTGAGCCGTAGCCGCCTCAGCCCTCGCACGATCAAAAGCAGCCAACTGTTGAGCCAGAGCC
>Ga0208919_1001757_pt1 | contig 12026 bp, 15 predicted proteins | sample 4_EtaG_FD_184076 | JGI IMG/M metagenome (GOLD analysis project Ga0208919, IMG submission 184076) | Marine viral communities from the Subarctic Pacific Ocean - 4_ETSP_OMZ_AT15127 metaG (SPAdes) (version 3) | ecosystem: Environmental > Aquatic > Marine > Oceanic | place: Pacific Ocean | collected...
GGATATATCTTCGTGCGTGTCGGTGTAGTCGCCATCGTTGTTCCAATCAACCTGCACCAAATAGCGAGCAAAACCTGTCGGAACATCGTTGTAGTTTCGCGCTGCATCATAATCGATTCCTGCGTTATAGTTCGACATAATTAGAAATCAACCGTGTTCAGTTTTTCGGCGTTTGCTGGTGTCACGCCATTGAATTTCTCAATACTACCTAGCGCAATTCCATTTACTTTATCAACGTCCGACCCAACTGGAATCGTGCTACTGATGCCACGCAGTTCAACGGTAGTACCCGCCATATAAGAAAAAGCAGCATTATTAGGATTATACTCAAACTCATTAATAACAGCAGTAGATCGCCACCGACTACCAAGAAGAACAATGCCAGCATCCGAACTGTTTGCATCCGTCGCACCGAATGTACCTATCATCCATTTATGGCGATCTGTTAGCTGGTAATTAAGGACTGTCATTACGCCAACACCAAAGTGATTAGTTGCTGCGTTATTAGCATTACCCCACATAAGGACAGTGCTATCTAAATATTCATCGTTATAAAAACCTCCTCCAAATGCTGCCATGAATTGAGCAGCAGAATCACCAGCAGTGTGCAGACCTTCACCGTTTATAAGCCTGTGACTGAAAAGTGACGTAGATGAACGATCAACTCTCATATACGAAATAACTTCAAAGTGATCGTAGTCTGTCGGGATACTTGAAAAGTTAACATTAGCTGACGTACCACTAAGTTCAACTCTGGCTATCAGTTTAGAATCATTAGGAATCCGGTAAGTTGAAAGCATTGAATTTGCTATGAAATTACTGCCTTCTTCTGGCTTCAAAGTAAAAGAATCAATACCACCCGCATTTCGCCATGTCCTTGATTCCATATACACATCAGACTTGCTAGAGTCGGCATGAAATCCTGATAAGTTCATAGCGGTGCGAAAATTTGAACCGTCTGAATAATTAGGGATGGAATGGACAAACGCGCTAAACGCATTTGCTGTTGCCGTTGCGCCAGTCGTTTTAGCAAAGCCATCATCGTTATCATTTGATGCAGCAGTTGTTGTGCCAGTTCCATAGCCGCGCTCTCGTTCATAATTAGTTGCGGTAGTATCTGCACTTCCTGATCCAGTTCCATAGTGCATCTCTAATGAATCTGAATCATTACTCGCTCTATCTGAGCGTAAATTTCCAATGACAACAAGATGCCCGTTTGCCTGAGTAATACCGCTTACATCAAAACTGCTTGAACTGCCTGTTAGAATTTCCTCGTCGATGTTGTAAGCCTCATCAACCACGCATAATTCAAAATAAGAAGCAACAGCCATGTCGTTCCCTGCGCTTGTGCTTATAGCGACACTTGTAACTGCTGAGGTGTCAGCCCATCGGCAATACTTTAACCAAAGTCCGTGGGCGTGATCGACACCGCCAATCCCGATTACATTCTTATGGGTAGTGGTATTAAAGGCATCAACGATAAGGAACTCACCACCACTAAATTCGTACGCCTCATCATCTGCCTTCCAAAGACCTACCCCTGATGAGTTATTGCTATTTCTTGCTGCTGTTTGAGTCCCATCTGTTGCCTGTAAATTTTGGTTATTGTAATTACCACCACTGTCGGCATTTAACTTCATATAGATACCGTCATCCGCAGAGTTATGCCTTATATTGAGCCGAACTAATAAGTGCCTCGGTGTAAATGACAGCATGGATGTGTCCACCGTCATAGTGATGCTATTAGTAGCACTATTTAAAAGTCCGTCAGCGTCCGTTGCGACGGTTGCTGAACCTGTTACAACGCTAGTCCTACCTATCGTTACGGTTGGGATACCAAGCATTTAGGAAACCTCAAATATTGTGCTACCACCCGCAACGATGAGCGTTCCTGATCCACCGAGTCTTGAGTTACCTGATGCATCAAGGATCACAAACGTAAGCACAGCCTTGAAGCTGCTCGCTACGTCATCCCATGTGAACTGCCCGTTGCTGTCTGTTGTCTTTATGCCAGCACCGGAGTCACCGTACACCAGCTTCCAGCCAGCACCGACCGCTGTACCGTTCTCCGTTATCGTCCCCGTTATAGTTGCCATTTACTTTCCTTATGCGTGTTCGATTACATCTATGCTAGGCATTACCAACATGCAATCTTCTGAGATAGCAATTCCCAATCTCTGAACATAGTCACCATCTGTTGTCGGTGCGGTCTTTGTAATAGCCCCTGCGGTTTCTCCCAGATAAACAGGCGCGCCAACAGCACTACTAAAATCTTCGGAGTCATTTCGCCATACTCCATGAGTCAGCACGTACACATCGTCACCGTCTGAACCACCAGCATTTAAAGCAATTCCGATAGCAGGATTTGTGACGCTTCCTACTACGGCATTTGCCTGTGCAACTTTCCCTGATGTATTGATAAAAACAGCGTCACCCAGAGCCACACTTCCCGCGCTGTCAAATCCTATGACGATTCCATAACCTGTCTGGTTTGCAGCAGGTTCAGAGGTAGCCATTCGGGAACCGCCAAGTTGTAAATGCTTGGCATCAGCCAGCGCAACATTTGCAGTCGCTGTGAGAGTTGAACCGTCAAACGTCAGATTCGACTCAGACGTAACCGTTCCATCACCATCATCGGTCAGCAGTTGATTCGCAGAACCGCTTACTCCGACCGGATGGAGATCGGTGACAACCAGCGTCGCCCCTGACCTATCTAGCCCTGTTGTTCCGACCGTCCCTGCAATCGTATCTAACAGATCGGCAAGGGCTTCCTTCTTCGTGGCGTTGCTGTCATCTGAATCAATAAAAGCGAAACTGTCACCGTCAGCCATTACCCCTGCGGATAAGTCATTCAGATTTAACGCAACTGTCGCTGCTGCCGTTTCGCTCCCGCTGTTGGCAATCGTGGTTCCACCATTGGTCGCATTTGCTAATGTCGCAAGGTAGTTCCCTGTCGTATGAGTACCCAACGTGATGAGGTTGGTAAGTGCCGTTGCACCCGTGCCACCATTCGCCAGAGGGAGCGTTCCAGTCACATCAGTAGTTAAACCCACCTGCGCCCACGCTGAAGTCCCTGTCCCGGTCGCTCTGAGGACTTTATTGGCAGATGGCGTACTCGCCCCTGTCCCGATTTTTGTTTCTATCGCAACAATCGCCTCAGAATGAGTCCCGTGCAGGGTGCTGTGAACCTTGTTGGCATTTCCATCACCGTCTAATTCCACGCCTGATAATGCAGAGGCGACAGGTTGATTCGTGGTGTTATCTAAAGAGGTGGGATAATTTGTAGCCATTTATGATTCTCCACCGGGATTAAAGTCCATGAACGCGCCTTTCTGTGCTGCGTCTTGCATGGCATTGGTTATTTTAGTTTCCATATCTTCGCCTAATAAATCACCTTCGACATTTACTGAGACATTCACAGGACGGATGACAACATCTTTGCCTGTAATACTTTTTGCTGTGAGTTGTCCATTAACAAATCCAGCAGCAGAGCCATGAGATTTCAAAACTCCCATTGCTGTTGCTACTCCACTTCCCGAAGCACCCCCCATATTCAATCCTAGATTTGAGGAAATGACATTAGGAAGTCGCATTACAGCTTCGCGTATTCGATTGAATTTTGCTAGGTTATCTTCTGCAAGTGCCTTTTCTGCTGCGTCGGCTGCTGCTGCGGTTTGTAAGGCATCATTTAATTTCTGCCTATTTAAGTCCCGCTGAAAATCTGCTTGCCACTGGAATAACGCTCTTTTCTCATCCCATATTTCACGCTCAGTTTTTACTTCTTCTTCTGCGACTTTTTCTAGGACTTCCGCTGCTGCCAGTTCATCATCTACATTTTTCCAGCGAGCAGTTTTTAATCTCGCATACCTATCGTTTGACGCGCTGACGATATTCTCAGCAGATTTCAAAGCATCCTCAAAGGCAGCATCGTTCTGCGCTTTGATAATGTCGGATATTTCATCTGTTTCTTCTTTGACAACCTTTGCTGTTTTCTTGAATCCCTTTTGAGTTATTTCAAATAATTCTTCGGCACTATCACCAGCAGCACCATACGCCTTTTCCCATTTTTTCAAATCGGTGTAAACGATTTCATCTATGTTATCGCCCAATAAATTTTTAGCGCGAATCATAATGTTGACAGCATCCACTAACGCTGATGCAACACTATTCACATGCGGGACTGCGCTGTTATAAAGATTCCTAAACGCGTCTTGCACCTTGTCGATGTTTTTAACTAGCCATATCGCCCCTAAGACCACCCCGGCGATAGCAGCAGCAATCGCAAGGAAGATGCCTCCCGTTGCTGCATGGAACGCAATCCACGCAGCGACATTCGCCCATAACGCTCCAGTAAATAACACCTTCGCTACTGTTGCCGCCTTTACTGCTATCGCCAACTTCCCATAAGAAAATGCAATCGCAGGAATCATAAGCCCCACGGCTCCACCCGCGAACAGCAAAGCTCCAAACGCTCCGACAAGTATCGTTATGACAGTTGTTAATGTTCTATTTTTTTCTATAAATTCAACTGTGTGGAATGACAATCTCTCTAACCAACTTGAAACAGCTTCCATGATTGGCAATAACCCATCGCCCATTGCTTGATTAACGTCACCTGTCCGATTGCCTAACTGAGTCATCGGATTTGCAGCAGCTTCGGCTGCACCGCCAAACTTCTCAGTCAAGGCTGCGAGTATTTCGGTGATGGTTGCGTTGTTATCTAATTCGATGCCATATCGTTTTAATGCAGTCGGCTGACCTGACATTGCTTTAGCGACACTCATCACAGCACCAGAAAATTCCATCCCCATCCCTGCCGCCATATCAGCTATTACCGCAAGGGACTTCAGTGAATTGGTGTAATCGCCAGTCAAGGCGAGCAGCATTGCTAGGCTTTCGCGCTGATCTTCGTCCCCGACATTAGTTTTTAACTGGATAGCACTAATGACTTCTTCGATTGCATCTTTTTCAGCCTCGTAACTCAGCCCGAGGTTTTTCAACGCATTGTCTAATAAATTAACTCCAACTTGCTGCTCAAGTGCTTGTTTCGTGAATAAGCCTAAGACACCAGTTATTGCTGCACCAGTAGCACCCATCGCAAGGAATGTCCCTCGCATTTTTTTGAATTTTTCTGCTGTGCTTTCAGCAGAGTTCCCAACGTCCTTGATCTTCCCAGATGCAAGATCATCGGCAGTCATTTTTATACGGACTTCGTTAGCCATTTTTCGGTGTCGCTGCCTCTACAAGTTTTACCATCCGCAGTATCGAAGCATCCTCCTCTAACAAGTCTGACGGTAGGCAACTATATCGTTGGCACAATGCGTCAATCATTAACGCCTGTGATAACTCTATTGGCTGCTGTTCGCCAACGTCGCCAAGATGGGCGTATCGCTCTGCGGCTTCTCTAAATTTGCTGACGGTTCTAATACAAACTCTGACCACTTTGTTACCAAAGCAGCAAGAAGTCGTGCAGGTGCGACCGCCAGCGCAGATTCGCTATTTGCCGGGATTTCTTTTCCTTCATCATCCGTAAGGTTCCACGATTCAAGAACTTCATCGCACCAGATCGTATTCGCCTCAACTGACTCGGCATCGTCCTCGGAAACCATTAAGGACTGAATCTTCATAACCGTTTTCAACGGCAAGTCCAGACCGCAACGAACTTCCAAACCATCGAAGTCGGTTCCCTCAAACGTTATGTTTGCGACCCGTTTTGCTTTGCCAAGCTTAAATTTTTTACTAGGCATTGTTCCCCTCTTTCCTCTATGCCCAAGTCGGTACAGTACCGCCCGTCAATACGCCGGGAGCAGAGTACGTTAGTTCCCCGCCAGCCCCACGACTCAACGAATAGTCTGTGTAGAAACACTCATTAGGTAATGACTGACCACTGACTGTTATCGTTGTAGTCCGTGCGACAGATGTAGAACTGACGGTCTTGAATATGTCGTGAGACATATTTGACGCATCATTAAAAACACCTGTTATTGAGATTGAAAAATCAGCGAGCAACAGAAGTCGCTCCATACCTGACTTATCAAGTCCCGTTACGTCTTGAACAGCCCTCGGAATCGCAAAATCGAAGTTTGTTACGTCGTTCGATATTGTCCTTGCGGAGCCACCCGAATCGTCAATGGCTAATGCCATACCTAGTCCAGATTCTTTTGCCATTTCTAGCCTTCCAGTTTTTCTAGTTGCTCGCCCATCTCATCGACCCATTGGTCTGGTTCTTTGCGTGAAAAACCCAGACCACTGTTGACGGTAAAAATAGTGGGTCGTTCTAAGCTAATACGATGCTCGTTGCGACGGAAGCACGGTTGCCCCGCCGCGAATGTAAATGTAACTGTTCCATCGGAATATGACTCAGTAAAATGCAACCCTGAGTGAAACCGAATCCAAAGGGCATTGTCCTTGTCATTATCTGCAAGGATTGTCTGCCAACCGCCGAGGTAATGATTGCAGTCCACTTCGGCACAGGTGGCAGGACGGAAATGTGTAGATGGTGGTGCTGATGCTCTAAATGTCTGCTGCATCGCCTCTCCTAAATAAGACCGCAAGAACTAGGCTTGAAATCGAACCTGTGACTGTGCAACGGACGTATCTATTCACTGTTCCCGAAACAGTTGCTCTTTCCGCTGTTCGACCTGTGATATTTGTAAATGTAATCAAATCGTCCCAACTGCTACCGTTTGTGGAATCCTCAACCTTTGCTGTTGCTGTTCCAGAACCAATCGAAAATGCTTGCACATATGCTTGCGCTCCAGAAGATGAGGATGCGCCTTGATCGACCGTCGCAAACGACGCTGCTCCTGTTGTAGCTTTCCCTGTTGTAAGTGATACGCCCCATTCAACAGGCGTTGCGTTTCCCTGCACCGATGCAGAGAACGTTAACCCCCCATCGGCTGTTCTCGCGCCATCATAATTGATTTGCTTACCGACAAGTGCTGCACCTACATCGCCAACCGAGCCACCCATTAAAAACATCGCATGTTGGTCAGACGTTGATAAGCCTTTTAATGCTGCATGTTCCTGATTTGACGCGTCGTTGAAAAATGAATTGAACTCTATAAGTCCATCACTGTGAGTCAGTAGTCTGTCCTGTGCAGATTGGTTTATTGAGGCGACCTCGACAACTCCACGAGGAGAGGATATTGAATTGATCGCACCAACGTCACCCGACAGGTCATATCCTGCGAAATAAAATTGATTGCCGAGTCCTGATTTTTTTGCCATGTTATTTAAGGAGCGATGCTCTCAGCCTCCAAGTCCTGTAATTCTAGGTTAAATGAAATCGTACGGAAAGTGTTCCCCGAGATTTCCGACCATCCAACTGCTGCCAGTGAAATATCTAAGTCAGTAACGTTCCCACCTAATTGAGCGTCACCATAAAACCCCGATTGAATTGCACGACAAGCGTTCCATATTTCCAACTCTAAATTCTCACGCGCTTTTGCCCCTGCTGGCACTCGCCAGAAACAACGGACTGTCCAGATTTGCGTGACCATTATCTTGTTGAGCGTTTTGGCTTTTGTACTCTCACCTGTGAACCACGCAGCACATACCCTGTCGCCAGATGGAATCGACAACGGCTCACCAATTAATACAACTTGAAAATTCGGGGAACTATTCGCAGCAAGAATTGTCTTGATGGTTGTTACTGCACCTGCTCGGCTCATATCAAAGCGTTCCTAATCGGCTCTGCAAAATACTTGTCCTTTTCTTCATTCTCAAGCTGCTTGCGAGCGTTCTGAAACATACGATAACCCTTGAACCGAGTGGTGCTGTTTCGCGTACTTGTGCCTTCAATCCATGAGGCATAAATTACATTCGCTCCCTGACGTACTAAACCCGCATCTGTCTGGGCAACCAAATCACGTACCAATTCCCCTGATATAGACCGTCGCAAATGTCCGGTCACGACCCCATGACCTTTCCATAATTGACCTTTGGTTCTATCTTCCGAAACCAATGCCATACGAGTAAGCCCCTGATTTATTGCTTTTAATAAATTTTTATCTGCTCTGGGGTCGAACAGCTTTCCTTTTATCTCTATTTCAAAACCGAGTTCAGACATATATGGCTGTCTCCCTGCGGTTCAGATAATGGTTCAATCGTCTGAGGATTTGCCGTTCTTCATTTTGAGGACTTGTTATCTGCATTTCACCAGACCCAATAGTTGCAGCAACCCCTACGTCACGGCTTCGCCAATACGTGCGTGAAATGTCCAGAGAGGCTTGTGCAACATCGGATGGGTATTTATACCTATAATAAGTCGCTCCACCGCTGTGCGTGGCTGCTGTCGTGCCGTTAACGCCACGTATGACCGTTAGGTTGTTACCGGAAACAGCCGTTACATACATTTGCTCAGAATCTACAACGATAGTGTCGCCGACATAAGTCCCCGAACCCGAACCTACCGATACGGTTGTAGAACTGGTGCTGCCGATAGCATCGACCGTTGATAAAGAAGTCTTATCGTCCTGCCATCCCCATGTGCCTAAAATCGTCAACGTCTGCTGACCACCGTAAAGGCTGTCCGTCGTATCTTCTTCCAACTTCAATATCGTCTTTGGCGTGGAATTATAAGGCTCTAATAAATAATCGTTTCCGATACCTGCGGTCAAGACAGTGTTCGCCGACCTGCCCGTGTCGTGATACGCAGTCACAGTTGTTGCGGAAATCAGCCAGTCATCTAATGGAACAATCCCTGCCCCTGATAACTTCGATGACCAATAATCGGGATATGAAATAGAGTTATCAACCTGACGTAATTGATCGTCACGCAACGCTCCGCTTCCTAAGTCATAAGAACGGGTTGCTGTTCGCGCTCCAAAAGACCGTCCTGCATATTGATCTATGCGTTGAGCAGCAGCCTCTAAGACGCGAAGGATCGGAGCCTCGTCCGTGTCCCAATCAGTGACATGATCTGTCCCGCCGAGGTAACTCCGAAAATCATAAACGTTTGCGTAATTATGATACGTCTGCGCCATTGGCTATTTGTCCTCGGTCGCCCCTGCATTTTTATTGGATGCAGCTTTGCGTTTCTTGGCTGCTACTTTTCCAATAACTTCAAAATGTTCTGGGTACTTTTTCGCCCGTGCCTCATCCATCGTGTATTCACCTGTGGCGTTATACACATCATCGCCCACCTGTCGGGCTTCGATACATCGCACTTTTACTTTTGCCATATCTACTTTCTCAGATCAGGTGACTCGCCCCCAAGTCCAAAGAGGACGAGCCACCATTTCTGTTAGCTACGAATGTCTTGGTCGCCTATAACTAGGACACCTTGCACCGCTGCTGCCGTTGCATTAGTAAGCACAGTTTTCACATGAGGCTTACCGTTGGGAATTTCAAAATCAACTATTACCGTTGATCCTGAGTCCCCGCCAGCTTCCGTCATCTGAGTTATTGCTGCGCCAGTTATGTCTGCGTAAGAACCACCGCTGGTTGCCGAAGCCTGTACTTTACAGTCGACAGTTCCAGAGGAAGCTATCACGCCAACAGTCACCACCAATGCTGCTTTTGAGTAACCAGTCAGGTCAATCGCAGATGACGTTGTTGCCCCTGCGGTCTTGCTAACTGGAGCCAACGCAACATTGATTCCTATTCGATTTGAGAGTTGATTAAACCGTGGCATAAAAACTCCTATTGAATCTTGAAGATTCTAAAAGCATCAGCCAAGCCAACTCGCCCGTCGTACCGTGATCGCGCAAAGAACCCAACTTGGTCATTTGCGACATAGATGGAATCGTCGCGTCGCATTGACATTCCGATTCTGTCTATCAGGTAGTAGTTGCTGAAGTCGCCGATTGCGCCGACTTCTTCATTCGTTGCAATCGCTGCTGCGTTGTCCCAACCCGTCCCGTCAAACAGGAGTGTCGGGCGACCCAATAGAGCATCTGATGGTGCTGCGGTAAGCGAACCCTTTGACGAGGTAACGTCAAGAGTATTTACCTGCTGCATGAAGCTGCTCGTGGTCGAGATAGAAGCGTTTGCTCGGAACTGTGCAGGAAGGTCGTAATACCAAGTCATAATGTCGGCAATCGAAACAGCAGATGTTGAGTCTGTGTCCGTACCGTCAGTCGCACTTGTCCTAAGTCCCTCTGCCTCACTGGAGCCATCACCCTCGATCAATTGCTGATCTTCATAACGACCCTGTGCCTCACCAAAGATTTGTGAGAGTAGTGCTGGAAGGTTGACCGCTGAATCTTCAAGAAGTTCGTTGGATACCTTCACCGTGCCACCTGCTTTTCGGATGGTGAAAGTTACCTGTCCGACAGTTGGCGTGTTGTCACCGTAGGCAGCTTCCTCTGCAATGGCAGCCCATGAAACGGATGCCAGCGTTGGAAGGTAGCCATCTTTCAATGACGTAGTAATTACCGTACAAGCAGGACGATGTACTCCACCGGGGACTCCGGTGTTGTGGATTACCTGAGTGCGGAAATCTTCTGGAACGAAGTATCCACCCTCATTGTCTGTACCTTCTTGCATGGCTTTGAGTTCATCCGAGTCAGCCAGTTGCCAGAACTTCTGAGCATTTGGTGATCGGTCACGGAACCATTTGATCCATGTGTCCTTATAGAAGTTTTCCTCTTCTTTAAGGTTCGCGCCCATCTGCTCCCTGACCCACGTTGGCTGAACTGCTGCTGGTAGACCCTTGACCCAGTTTGCGGGTTTGTAGTCGTTGCGGTAGTCCTTGCCTTCATCAGCAGGGTTATAGATTTTTGCTTCTTCGTAACTCAATGGCACGGTATTTGTTGGTGCATTGAAGTCACCGGAAAGCACTTCCAGTTTGCCCTTTTCAGTTTCAAGAGCAGTAGCAGTTTCGACTTTGGAAACAGCTTCCTCTCTTGCTTTTTGGGCAGCTTCTACTTCGCCATTTTCCAAAGCTGCGGATGCTGCATCTAGTGCAACACGCGCTTCTTCGCGAAGTTCGTTCACCTTGTCCATTATTTATTGTCCATAATGTCTAGTTTAGTTCGTTCAATTTCGATCCCTAAACGTATCGATTCTACTTCCGTGTCAGAGGCAACTTCCGGTTCGCCCGGGGTCGTGTCTGAGGCAGACTTAGCCGTAATCGTTTGAGTATCTGGAGATGCGCCACGTAGAACAGGGGACACCTCGACCCAATCGAGGTTCTTTATCACCCGCACGTTTTCGCCACCATCTAGTCGCTCGAGATCGTCCTCTAGTGCTCGGAATCCTACCGACCACTCCTTGACGCTCCCAAACTCCACGTCTGCGAAGGCTTCGCGCCCCCGCTGAGTGTTCAAATTGAATTGCATGACAGCCTTCAATCGTCCTTGCTGTCGCGCCGAATTATCGTCATTAGATAGCTGTATAGGAGCAGCATCAATGACCTTGCCAACTGGAGCAGACTGATCGTGAAACCAAGCAACTGATTGCCCACCCTTCTGAATAGATTGGTCAAAGGCTCCCAGCTCAATAATTTCACCGTCGTGATCTACCACGCCCATTGAGTTGACATACGCCTCAACAATGCCTTCAGCTGCATCCACGGTGCTGACTTCTGATTTTACGGTTTTATAAATTAAGTCGGTCATTCGGTTACTCCCAAAACTATCGGTGCGATATTCCTTGTGCAATTTGGATGCCCGTAGGTGTTTTCCAATGCCCAATCTATTGATTGTGTTGTGCCGTCATATGGGGCGCATAATTCATCTTCGTCCCCGTCTGATACAAATACCTGCGTGACCCCGGCAGAACGATACCTAGCAGCTGCTGTTGCGTTTCTAGTATTGGTAAGTTCTGTCCTCGCAATCGCCCGGGAACGATTCTTATACGTTTCGCGCACAACGCTCCTGAGTCCTGCGTAGTCATCTTTCGGAACGCCCCTGACTATTTGATCAATACTATATCCCCGGCTTGTCCCAACGCCAATCTGGGAGCGAATAGCAGATCGGGAAACGTCGTTGATTTTAGAGCCGGCTCCACGTATCGCATTCTGAACAATAGGCAAGTCTGGATCGAATGGCATGGGCTTAAATATCCCTGCATCATTGATC
>Ga0208919_1001758_pt1 | contig 12026 bp, 6 predicted proteins | sample 4_EtaG_FD_184076 | JGI IMG/M metagenome (GOLD analysis project Ga0208919, IMG submission 184076) | Marine viral communities from the Subarctic Pacific Ocean - 4_ETSP_OMZ_AT15127 metaG (SPAdes) (version 3) | ecosystem: Environmental > Aquatic > Marine > Oceanic | place: Pacific Ocean | collected...
AAGTGATATTAATAATTTTACTAAAAAGTTTTTAGATAAAAATAATATGCTAAAAGATGCTAAAGGTTACCATAAGTCATTATTTACAGCAATGAATGCTGATGCTATTGCAAAACACTTTTATGAACAAGGCAAAGCTGATGCTATGAAAGATAGTGTAGCTAAAGCTAAAAATATCAATATGAATCCAAGACAAAGTCATGGAACTGTTGAAGCTGGAGGAGTAAAAGTAAAAGTTTTAGGTGATAATTCTTCTGATTTTAAGTTTAAAATTAAAAACAATAAATAACATTTAAAAATTTAAAATTATGGCAATTTCAAATCCTGGTGGTTTGTTAAATAGCGTGCCTGCTCAAAGACAGCAAGCGTTAGCTACAAACTACTTAGACTTAGCTGCTACAACCAATGAAGGTTGGGCACAACAATACGTTCCAGATTTAATGGAAAAAGAAGCTGAGGTTTTTGGACCTCGTACAATTTCTGGTTTTTTAGCACAAGTTGGTGCTGAAGAAGCAATGACTGCTGATCAAGTAGTTTGGTCAGAGCAAGGTAGATTACATTTATCTTACAAAGGTAAATTAACAGACACTACTTCATTTTTAGTTCAAGCTGATATTGACGGTGCTGATTCTGATAATTCAGGTATATCTAACGGTCACACTGGTGAAGTTAGACACGGTATTAGAGTTAACGATACTGTTATTGTAGCTGACGCTAATCAAGTTACAAAATGTTTAGTTACAGCTGTATCTACAGATGATGTTACTTTAGCTCCTTACGGTGCTGCTGCACTTGGTACAGCAACAAACACAGACCAAGCTACTACTATATTGGTTTATGGTTCTGAATTTGGTAAAGGTACTAATTATCACGATGCATCAGCTGCTGACACTGACGTGAGAGGCGCTAACGAGCCGACTTTCAAATCTTTTACTAATAAGCCTATTATTATGAAAGATTACTACGAAGTTTCTGGTTCTGACGCTTCTAGAATCGGTTGGGTAGAAATATCTACTGAAGCTGGAGGTTCTGGTTACTTATGGTACTTAAAAGCTGAAGCTGATACTAGAGCTCGTTTTACTGATTACATTGAAATGTCAATGTTAGAAAGTGAAATTGGTTTAGACGGTACTGCTGCAACTAACGCTGACCTTTTAATTAATGGTCAAGGTAATAAATTTGGTACTGAAGGTTTATTTGCTGCTATTGAATCAAGAGGTAACATTACTACAGGTGTAACTGGTGTTAATGCTGCTACTGATTTAGCTGAGTTTGACGCAATACTTGCTGAGTTTGATAAGCAAGGAGCTATTGAAGAGTACATGATGTTTGTTAACAGATCAACTAGCTTAGCTATTGATGATATGTTAGCTTCTATGAACTCTTACGGAGCTGGTGGTACTTCTTACGGAGTATTTAACAACTCTGAAGATATGGCGTTAAATTTAGGTTTCACTGGTTTCAGAAGAGGTTCTTATGACTTCTACAAGTCTGACTTCAGATACTTAAACGACAAAGCTACAAGAGGTAGTATTAACGATGCTAACGCTGCGAATGCAATTAGAGGGGTTATGATTCCTGCTGGTACTTCTTCAGTTTATGATCAAACTGTTGGAGCTAGTATGAAGCGTCCTTTCTTACATGTTAGATATAGAGCTTCACAAACTGATGACCGAAGAATGAAGTCTTGGGTTACTGGTTCTGTTGGCGCTGCTACATCTGCTTTAGATGCAATGCAACTACATTTCTTAACTGAAAGATGTTTAATCACTCAAGGTGCTAACAACTTTATGTTAATGAAGTAAACTATTTTTAAAAGACCGGGGCTTCGGCCTCGGCCTTTTATTTTATTAATTTTATTATATATTATATTATGGCAAAAAAACAAGAAACAAAAAAAGAGGTAGAAGTACCTGTTGTTGAAACACCAGTTGTTGAAACACTAAAACCTAAAAAAGTTGAACCTAAAAAACCTGAGTGGGAAATAAGAGATAGAATTTATTATTTAAAAGGTAATAAAAAACCTATATCTTATAGTATGAAAAGCTCTGGTATATATTATTTTGACAAAGAAAAAGGCTATGAAAGAGAGTTAAAGTATTGTCAAAATCAAATAACGCCTTTTGTAGACGAAATGAAAGGAGATCAAAGATTATCTCATATAATTTTTAGAGATGGTAGTTTGTTTGTTCCAAAAGAAAAAACAGTATTACAAAAACTTTTATCTATGTATCATCCACATAAAGATAAGTTGTTTTACGAGTATAATCCTGTACAAGAAGCTGCAGATGACATAGAAATATTAGAGCTTGAAGCTGACGCAATAGTTATAGCTAGAGATATGGATATAGATTTAGCAGAAGCTATTATGCGTGTAGAAAAAGGTTCTGAAGTATCTAAGATGAGTTCTAAAGAACTTAAAAGAGATTTGTTAGTATTTGCTAGAAATAATCCTGCTTTGTTCTTAGAATTAGCTTCTGATGATAATGTTCAACTTAGAAACTTTGGTATTAAAGCAACTGAGCTTGGTATTATTAAGTTAAGCTCTGATCAAAGAAAGTTTTTATGGGGATCTAACGATAGGCCTATAATGACGGTACCATTTGATGAGCATCCATACACTGCTTTAGCACATTGGTTTAAAACTGATGAAGGTATGGAAATATATTCAAACATAGAAAAACGATTAAATTAATCAAACTGTAGAGGTAGTCGCCCTACGGGGCGATTACAACTACAAATAAAATATAATTATATGAAAGATAATAAATCAAGAGGACTAGGCGACTCAATAGAAAAATTTACAAAAGCAACTGGTATACATAGCTTTGCACAAGCTGGTGCTAGAATTTTAGGTAAAAAAGGTTGTGGCTGTGGTAAAAGAAGAGATGCTTTAAATAAAAAGTTTCCTTATAAAAAATAAAAAAATATGATTAGCGTAGATAGAGTATATCAAAAAGTTTTAGCAATATCAAATAAAGAACAAAGAGGTTACATAACTCCACAAGAGTTTAACTTGTTTGCTGCACAAGCTCAAATGGAAATATTTGAACAATATTTTTACGACATAAATCAGTTTAATAGACTTCCTGGTAATTCTCATGCTTACGCCGATGTGTTAGAATTACTTGAACAAAAAGTTAATCATTTTAAAGTTTACGATGTAGGTATTACGCCTCCTTCTAGTAGTGGTGATATTGACTATAATAACAACGAAGTTTATAGGTTAGGTGAAGTTAAAATTAGGTACAACTCTCAAGGGCAAAATAAAAAAGTTACTGCTGAAGAAATAAAAGTTGAAGAACATCAATTATATTTAGATAGCCCTTTGGCTAAACAAAGTATTAGAAGACCTATATATTGGCAAAGAGCAACTGGTATTGGTGGTGAAGTAAGAATAAGAATATATCCAAAAACTACACCTGGTGATACTGTTTTACTTACTTACATTAGAAAACCAAACGATCCTAATTGGCCGTATATGGTTGCTACTACAGTGCCAGGTTCTACATCTGCGCTATACGATCCTACTTCACCGGCCTTACAACACTTTGAACTACACGGATCAGAAGAAACAGAGTTAGTTAATAAAATATTAAGCTATGCTGGTATTGCAATACAAAGGCCTGAAATAACACAAAGCGCAGCTAATATGGAGTTATTAAAAGTTCAACAAGAAAAACAATAAATAAATGGGATTATTAGACGACGTTAAAGAAAGCGAATATTATGGTGGTAATGATTATGGTAACTATCAATTTACTTCTTTAGATAACATTATAACACAGTTTCAAATTGCTTATGTTGGTGAAAACAAAATAATACCAAAAATAAAAAGAGCTGACATACAGTTTTTTGCAATGAGAGCTTTGCAAGAATTATCTTTTGATACTTTTAAATCTGTTAAATCAGAAGAAATAGTAGTTCCAGCTAGTCTACAGATGACTTTACCACAAGATTACGTTAACTATACTAAAGTTAGTTGGGTTGACACTGCTGGTATAAAACATATTATATATCCTACAAGTAAAACTTCAAATCCTAAAAAATATCAAAAAGATGATAACAACGAATATCTTTTTAATCTTTCTGGAGAAAAAATATCTTCAGGCGAGTTATTAAAAAACGGTAATTTTCAAGGTATTCAAGAACCTTGGATTTTAAATGAAACAGGTCAGGGTCAAGATGGTAGTATTGCAAATAGTCAAGTTGTTATTGTAGGTGCAAACTCTTTAGGTTTAGAAGAACCATTAGAAACAGCAACAACGGGTACTATTGCTGCTCAAGGTTGGTTTTATGGATATGATGGTAATGCAGTGCGTGGTTACAATTTATTACAATATCAAGCGTTTCGCCAACAAAATATTGATGAAATAATACCAGGTGAAAAATATAAAATAACATTTACAATTAGTAATTATAGTTCTGGAGAGTTTCAATTTGTTATTTCAAATAATATTGGTGGTATTACTAGTGGAACTAATAGAACAGCTAACGGTACCTATGAAGAAACAGTAACTGTTCCTGAAACAGGAAACGTAACTCTTAATACACAAGGTCAACTTGTTAAGTACATATCAAATCAGTTTTGGTTAAGAAATACAAGTGCTACTGCTGGTAATGCAACTATAGATAGTATTTCTATTGTTAGGGTAACAGATGAAGAAACCTCTACAACTTGGAGCAATTATAAATCACATAATCCAAGTGAAAATAGTAATTATGATTACGAAGACTATGAAAATGATATTTATTGGCCTAACGAAGGAAGAAGATATGGTTTAGATCCTCAGCATGCTCAAGTAAATGGATCTTATTATATAGATCAATTATCAGGAAAAATATACTTTAGCTCTAATATTTCTGGACAAACTGTGATATTAGATTATATAAGCGATGGTCTTGGTACAGACGCGGAAATGCAAGTTCATAAACTTGCTGAAGAAGCAATGTATAAAAATATAGCTTATGCAATATTATCTACATCTTCTCTACCTATGCATCAACAACTAGCACCTAGATTTAAAAAAGAAAAGTTTGCAGCTACAAGACAAGCAAAACTAAGACTATCAAATATTAAATTAGAAGAAATTACTCAAATACTACGAGGTAAGTCAAAACAAATTAAACATTAATTAAATGGCTGAATTAAAGCACAATTTTACCGCTGGTAAAATGAATCTAGATCTTGACGAAAGACTAGTACCTAATGGAGAATATAGAGAAGCAACTAATGTTCAAGTTGCTACTTCAGAAGGCTCTAATCTTGGTACTGTTCAAAATTTATTAAGTAATTATAGATTACCACAAAATTTAGATTATAACTCTAGCTATATTTGCGTTGGTTCAATAGCTGATGAAAAAAACGATTCGTTATATTGGTTTATAGCTGCTTTAAACGATTGGACTCCTAATTATAATGTTAATACTGGCAATGATCCTTTTCCTGCAACTTCTATTAACCCAGGAAACTATAGTCAATATAACTCTAAAGATTTAAGCGCTTGGTTTAAGCCAGATGTTTTAAGTGATAAAATATTAAAATACAGTGTTAACGAAAACCAAGATAATCCTGTAGAAGTAGTAGTTAATGATATTAAAAAAGTTGCCGTAAACGTTCTAGCTATAAATGATGAATTTGTAAACGGTCCGCAGTATTATTTAGATTACGAGTCAATACAGACTCTTCTAGTTGGCATGCAGCTAGAATCTATTGACATAGTACAACAATCAAATGGTCAAGTCTTTGATACTTTTGTTTATCCTAATGATGGTCCTTTTATTGAAACTATAGATTTTGTTACAGGTGGTATTACTTTAAATATTGATGACGTTCCTGGTATTTTCTCTAATTACAACATTGCTAACAATATAGTATCTTTTGTTTTTAAAAGTGGTGACGTTGGTGTTTTAAATTTTGATCCTACTAGAAATAATATAACTGGAATAAATATTATAGATGATATGTTGTTCTGGACTGATAATCACAATGAACCTAAAAAAATAAATATATCTGACTGTATACAAGGTAGTCAAATAGATACTTACACTAGACTAGTAAATCCAGAAAGAAATATAAATTTTTCAGATAATATACCTCTTACTTTAGAGCATGTGACTGCAATAAGAAAAGCGCCTACTAAAGCACCAACACTAATACTAGGTACAGGTAGAGACTACAGTCAAATAAATACGTCTCCACCAAGACATTACACAGGTGTAGTAAGCGTAGGTGTTGATCAACCTGGCTTTATACAATCAGATGATATAATTAGTTCTGATGGCCTTAGTCCTGATCCTGTTGATTTTAGTGGTACTAAAGTTGGTGACAAACTTGTATTAAGAATAGATGAAGATATATACGGTAATAATGATTTTGAGCTTTTATGGAAAAGCAACTCAGTAGTTGTTTTAAAAGAATTTGACGACTCAAGTCCACCTTCGCCTCCTTCTGTACCGATAACAGATTTTACAATAAAAGCAAGAATTATAGATGTTATTAGTACCAATGATTTTGAAGCGTTTGCAAGCGATCCAATAGAAATTGAAGTTGAAGTAATTGCTATGGCAGGTTTCCCTCCAGGTGTTTTAACTGGAGAAGTTAGTAGAAAGTATGCTATAGATTTATTTCAAAATACAGAAAAATTATTTGAATTTAAGTTTCCAAGATTTGCAACTAGATATAAATATAAAGATGGTCAGTATTCTTCTTTTTCACCTTTTACCCCAATAGCTTTCGTTCCAGGTTCTTTTGATTATCATCCTAAAAAAGGTTATAATGTTGGTATGACTAACCAACTTACTGAACTTAAAATTACAAACTTTAGATTAAATGATATACCTTTAGATGTAGAAGAAATAGATATATTATATAAAGAAGAAGCATCACCTAACATTTACTTAATAGATTCTATAAACAATAGACAAGCTTCTTTTAATGAAGATAATTGGAATTTAAACGAATACGTAGTAACTGATGAAACTATAAACGCTACAATACCTTCAAATCAATTATTAAGAGCTTATGATAATGTACCTAAAAAAGCGTTAGCTCAAGAAGTTACAGGAAGTAGAATAGTATACGGTAATTATAAACAAGGATTTGATCTTGTAGTTAAAGATGGTGGTGATTTAAAACCTTATTCTCCAGAGTTTAGAACTATTTTGTTTAGCCATAATGATAGTTTAGGTTTTAAAACAAATCAAAGTAGTTCTATTAAGTCAATAAAATCCTTAAGAGAATATCAAGTTGGTGTTGTGTTTTTAGATAAATATGGTAGAGAAACACCTGTAATATCAAACCCAAGTGGTACTTTTAAAGTAGAAAAAGACAGATGCGGTGTTTCTAATAGATTAAGAGTTGGTTTTAAAGGTAAACAACCTGAAGATATGGAGTTCTTTCAATTTTATATAAAAGAAACTTCTGGAGAATACTATAATATGGCTATGTCTAGATGGTATGATGCTAGAGATAATAATGTTTGGTTATCTTTTCCTTCTTCTGATAGAAACAAAATAGATTTAGATACTTTTTTAATACTTAAAAAACCAGCTTTATCAAACACTCCAGTCCTTGACAAAGCTAGATATAAAGTAATAGCAATAGAAAACGAAGCGCCTGATTATATAAAAACAGAAGTTCAATTAGTAAATAAAGCTAAACATACTTCTAATACTTCTGGTTCTTCTGGAGCTTTGTTTGATACTACAGGTGCTCTTAGTGATGCTCCTATTTCTGGTAGATCTACTTTTAGAATGAACTATAAAAAGTTTAAATCTGGCGCTGGTAGTGATCTTATTAAAACCGCTGAAGATGGTGAATTATATGTTTCTTTTGATAACGATTTAAAATCTGGAACGTCAGATAGATATAGAATTGTTTCAGTAACAACAGATAAAGATCCAACATCTGACGCTGGTGGTGGTCAGATTTTACCTGCAGAAGATGCTTCGTACTATATAAAAATAGATGGTATTTTTGGTGATGACATGAATTTTATTACTGACGATGCTACTGGAGCTTCTATTAATGAAATATTAGAATTTACTAATGTAAATATTTTTCTTTATAAAGTAGATAATAAACCACAATTTGATGGTAGGTTTTTTGTTAAAATTCATAGAAACGATGTTTTTGATCAACATGTTATATTAGATCAAGATTTAACAGGTACTAATTTTAGAACAACAAGATCTATAGATGTATATATGATGAGAGAAGCAGATCATCATGAGGTAACTCACAGTGCAAAAGCTACTGGACACGGTTATGCACATGGTAGTGATCAATTAGTTACAGCTGGATCTTCTGCAACTTTTACAGCTCCAACTGAAGTTCAAAGTGCTTATAGTGGTCTTTTTGGTAGATACGCTTGTTATTTTAGAAAATATAATTTTGGAAATAATAACCCAAGTAAAATAGGGAAATACAGCGGACAAGATGTAGACGATTATTCTAGTGGAGGAACTTTTCCTTACGATCCTTCTAGCACTGGTTATTATCCTTCAACTTGTCGATATAAATTTAATACTTTTAGTTTTGATAGAGGAAGTAATAGTAATTTTTATTTCGGTGGATTTGATCCAACAACCACAAGTATCTATTATGGTCCAGGAACAGTTACTTCAGGTCATTGGTATCCAATAATTAGACATGCTTTTATAGGATTAGTAGGTGGTCATGGTTGGGCTGATGAATATTGGTGTTATACTGGTATATCAATGTCTACTCCAGAGTATGGTTTTTTTACTACCGACCCAGCAATCGAAGATCTTGGTGTAACGTATGACAAAGCACGAAATTATCTTACGCCTGATTACGTTTCAGGTACAGCAGGAGGTGTAACAAATAAAAAATTTACTTTTGGTGCAGATACTGGTATTAATATTGATGATTTTTTGTTTAAAGAATTTGATAGTTTGCGTAGGCAAGAAGAAGTTTGGTTTATAGACTATGGTACTTATAGAGGTAGTATAGGTAGTAGTGATGACCATGATTGGAGCGCTTTACCTGGTTCAAACTTAACTGCAAATAATAACCCAAAAAACGGTAGAGGTATATATAGTGGTAGTGCTGATGATCCTAATGATAGAAAATTTGGTATGCATTTAACTTTAGGACCTATTGTTCACGGTGAAAAATCTGTTTTAAGTATAAATACACTTCCTCCAGTTTCTACTACTTCAGTACCAACCGGTGCTGCTAGTATTGTACCAAACGTTTGGAATATTGGTGATGTTCAAGATGGTAATCCATATTACGCAGACGCTGAAACAAAAGAGTTGATGGACGGTATAAAAGATGGTGCTAGCTGGAGATGGAGAGAAGATCCTAATGAAACTGTTTTTACTATAGGTCTTGGAGGTGTTAAACACTCAAGACGTATGAGATACTGGGGAGGGTATAATTATGATGCAGCAGATCCATATACTACTGCTCTGCCTTCTTGGTATGACAAAGTAGATTATGCGATTGATACTAGCAGTGATCCATTACCGCCAGCGCCAGTTTTATCAGATTTCCCTTCTACTAGATTTGGTGCAGCGCACCTTTCTCCAAACTTTAATAAAACTTGGAAGCTTGAAAATTTCCATGATGAGTCAATGGGTTGGATACCAACTGCTGGTCCAACAACTGGTTTATCAAACGAAATAGGACCAATAACAAATGGTTTATCATGTACAGTTACAACTATAAGTTCTGGGCAAGTTGCTAACAACGCAACTAGTATTGATGAATATCATATCATCGTAACAAAAACTTCTTTTGAATCAGCGACATCAAGTTCTGGTGTTCTTATGAACATAACTCCTGGTTTAATAATAACAAAGTACGATACAACGTCGTTAACGGGAGAAGTGTTTAATACAAGTGGTGGTATTGACGATCCATATTTAGCTATAAGAAAAATAGAACAAAGAGTAGATGGTAATTATAAAATATTTTTAACTGGTTATTTAGAAGCTCTTGATATTACTCATTGTTTTGATCCAGGTGCTAGTAAAACAATACATATAGCTCAAGCAACAATGAATGGTTATAGTGAAAACTCAGCTCAACGAATTAGTATACAAAAAGGAGCTACTGGCTTTGGGGCTTATACAGATTCTCCATCTACTGGACCAACTGGTGGTGGTAACGTTAGTGCTACGCCTTGTTTGACTCTTTTATATCCCGTTGGTTATACTATGGAATTTGTTGAGCCTTGGCTTGAGGGTATAGATTTTCCAGAAAATCCAGCAATATGGGAAACAGAACCTAAAGACGTAACTGATTTAGATATTTATTATGCGGCTAGTGATATGTTGCCGTTAAATTTAAACTCAGAAAACCTTAGAACTTTATTGCAGTTAGATCAAGATGATAGACACATACCTATGGGTACTTTATCTCAATGCACAATACAACAAAATACTTCTTGGTTTAGTACAACTCTCGCGACAGTACAAACAGCCGCTGCAATACCAACTGGTACAAAAATTTTAGCTATTGAAAATGATACTATATGGATAGATCATACTTTTACAGATCCAAGTCTAACTACTTACTTTAATCCTCCTGTATCTTCAAATTATATAAGTTCTAGTTATAGAAAAATAGATATATTTTTGCCTGATGGTTCTATTGTAACAATGAAAGTAGATCATTTAATACCAGATAGTAGTGGTGCTTTAAGAGGCTTGAGATTAAGACCTAGAGCTTATCAAGGTGAATATACTTTAAACTGGCACAACTGTTATTCTTTTTTAAATGGTGTAGAATCTAATAGAATTAGAGATAATTTTAATCTACCATTTATTGGCAATGGAGTTCAAGCTTCCACAACTGTTGAAGCTAATGCTTATAAAGAAGAGCATAGAAAGTATGGTTTAATATTCTCTGGAATATATAACTCTATTTCTAATGTTAACGATTTAAATCAATTTATTTCTGCTGAAAAAATAACTAAAGATATAAATCCAACTTATGGTAGTATACAGAAATTACATACTAGAGATTCTGATTTAGTAACGCTTTGTGAAGATAAAATTTTAAAAATATTAGCTAATAAAGACGCTGTATTTAACGCTGATGGTAATCCACAACTAACAGCTAATATAAATGTTTTAGGTCAAACTATACCTTTCGTGGGTGAGTATGGTATATCTAAAAATCCAGAGTCATTTGCTTCAGAATCTTATAGAGCTTATTTCACAGACAAACAAAGAGGTGCTGTAATTAGATTATCAAGAGATGGTTTAACACCTATATCTGATCATGGTATGAAAGATTGGTTTAGAGATAATTTAAGACTAAGCAATAAAATAATAGGTAGTCACGATGATAAAAAAGGCGAGTATAATGTAGCTTTAAAAAGTAAAATAATTAGTATAGACGGTGATACAGATATATACAACAATACTTTTCAAGGCAACTATGTGGTTTCATTTAAAGAAAACGTAAAAGGTTGGGTTAGTTTTAAATCTTTTACAAGAATAGAAAGTGGAGTTAGTATGGCTAATAATTATTATAGTTTTTGGCAAGGTGATATATATGAACATCACTCAGAGCTAGAAACACCAAGATACAATACTTTTTATGGTTTTTCTAATAGTTCTAGAATAACAGTTTTATTTAATGAAGATCCTGGAGTTGTAAAAAGTTTTAAAGCATTAAACTACGAAGGTTCACAAGCAAAAGTTAGTAGGCCTAGAGATGCTGCCACTGGAAACTTTGTTGATGATGGTCAGTACTATAACTTTGAAGATTTAAACGGTTGGTATACTTATAATATGTTTACAGACATGCAAGAAGGAGGATCTGTTGAGTTTATTAAAAAAGAAAACAAGTGGTTTAATTACGTGAAAGGTTTGTGCATGTTAAAAACAGATGGTTTAAGTTTTGAAGAAAACGCGTTTAATTACCAAGGTATTGGAAAAATAAGAAGCACTAGTTTTAGGCTTCCAGACACTACAGTTCCAGGAGGACAAAGCGCTTAGCTAATAAACAATAATAAATATGGCAATTAAAAAAATTAATGAATTTA
>Ga0208919_1001759_pt1 | contig 12017 bp, 12 predicted proteins | sample 4_EtaG_FD_184076 | JGI IMG/M metagenome (GOLD analysis project Ga0208919, IMG submission 184076) | Marine viral communities from the Subarctic Pacific Ocean - 4_ETSP_OMZ_AT15127 metaG (SPAdes) (version 3) | ecosystem: Environmental > Aquatic > Marine > Oceanic | place: Pacific Ocean | collected...
ATGAGCTCCCATTGCTAATCCAGCAGTTAAACGTACAAAATCTCCACCTGCTGCACCTGCTGCTGCTAAACCAGACAAACCTAAAACTTTTCCTGCTTTTTTATATAGTTTATCATCTAAACCAGTACCTTTAGTAAATTTTTTAGTACCCCAAATTGTTAAAGCTAGGTCTCCTGCGAGAGCTGGAAATTCTTGTACTATAAAATTATAAGTATCTTCTTTAGTAACGAAAGGCGTGTTTAGTAATTGATACTCGTCAGCTCCTTCAGGTTTGTACGCTAAACCTAAAGAAGGATCAGCAGGACTTATATATCTAAACTCACCATCAGGTAATCCATGATTTTTAGCTAAATATTTAAAATCTTCTATAGTTGGATTTCTAGGAGCAAAAGCTAATTTACTTCTAAAACCTGACCCATCTAAAAAAGTATCAAACTGTAATTCATTCGCAGGATCAAAACCAAGAGACGCTATCTTTTTTGCTTTTTCTAATCCCCAAGGCTCACCAGGAGCTGCACCTATACCTTGAAAATCTCCATCAGGCATGGGTGGTCGTGTGTATGCACCAGGATTGTCTTCAGCAAATTTACGAAGTTTTTCGTTATACGCATCTCTTTTAGGTTGAGCTGCTTCATATCGGTCTAACTGAGCCATGTAATTAGGATGACGTTCATACATATCGTATTCGATAGGTGCTCGATTATACGGAGAAACTCTATTCTCCCAATTAATAGCGTTTTCTATTTTTGCAATTTGCTCTGGTTCATAAATAAGAGCAGCTCTTGATTTAATATCAGGACTAAACACATGAGTTGCTAATTCTAATTCTTTAGGAGATAACAAAGAGCCATAAGTAACATTTGGATTATCTTTAAGAGTTTTATTAGCTAAATTATTCGCTGCTTGACTTCTTAAAGCGTAGAACTCATCTAATTGTTCTTGGGTAACATCCATATTATTAATATAAATCCTCTATGGCTTTTAAATCTTCTTCTAATTTAGTAGTTGGGTCTACTTGTGTTGGGTTTTGGTTAGGATTAAATTCTGTTCCTGCACGTCTTTGATGTTTTTGATAAAGTACAACATCAGGCACTTTACTGTAACGTGTATAAAAATTTTTAAATTCATAACCTTGTGAATTAGTAAAATCAGGAACTCCGTCAACCATAGGAGGTTGCCAATAACCCGCAAGAATACTTGTAAACATTTGATCACCTAAATCATAACGACCTGCTTGTATATTATTTAATGATATAGTTCCTTGTACTACGTTATCTGTTTGTCTAACTAACGTATCTACAAAACCTAATATATTATCTTTAGCTGTTTGTGCATCTTGTGTAGCACCGAAACCTACCATTTGTAAATGGAAAGCTAAATCTTTATCAGATAATGTTCTACCTGTTTGACCATTAGCCGCTGCTGCTGCATAAGCTAACTGTAACATCGTAGCTCTAGTTCTTACATTGTTATACGCCATGTCACCTAACGAAGCTCTAAAACTAACTTCTGGATTACCTTTTTCAAAAGCCTCCATAGCCGCTAACATCTGTTCATCGTCACCAGACTGTATAGCTTGGTATAATTGTTTAGCTAATTGACCAGAGCCTTCTCTACCGTTTGACCCTGCTACACCGTTTTGAATATCATCTGCGTTAGCGAAAGCTCTCATTACGTCTCCGCCACCCACATAAGATAATACTTGGTTTGCGTTAGCTGTTGCACTATTTAAAAAGTTACCAATACTAGTTACTGTGGTTAGTGGGTTTTGGGTAGGGTCTGCTATACCTTTATCAAGCATTCTAACCATTTCGTTAGTAAGTGTCATAGTTCCTAATAAAGCAGTATCTTTAGCGTTTAGTTCTCCATCTTTTTTACTTAAATCAACTAAACGTGGGTCTTTTAACTGACTAGCTAATGATGATGTTGGTTTATATTTTTGTTCTATCCAATTACCTTCTAGTTCTTTTATGTTTGCGTAACCAGATTTATCATCTTTCATAACATAAATTTCACCTCTAGGGTCAACAAAACCACTACGATAATCACTAACACCTAGTCTAGCCTTATCTACGTCTTCAAATGTTTTGTATTGTAGGTTGTTTATGTCTTTTAACGCTTCTTTTGCAAAAGCTGCTCTGTTTGTTGCAGTTGTTAATCTAGATTTTTCTTTTTGAGCATCGATAGCTCTAGAAGTAGCAGCATATTCTTTTGCACCCCTACCCATTTGGCTACCTATAATCATATTGATTATTTCATCTGCACCAAAAGTATCTTTTTTCTCAGGTTCACCAAATTGTTTATACGTTTGTAGTTGTGCTAATTTTTTCTTATCACTTAATGCATCGTCTAAATCAGTACCTCCGCTTAATCCACCAATACTGTCTAAATATTGTGCATCAGTCATCATTTCAGGTTTACCTTTAATTAAATTCATAATCCCCTCTACCGCTATTGGCAAGAAAGGAGCTATTGTTTCTTTTAATTCAGGTTCAGGTGCACGTCTAGTAAACCTACCTGCTGTAGGAAACCTCATTTGAGTTGGAGCTAGTTTAACAGGAGTGATTCCTCCACCGTCTTTAGGACTTCCAAAAGTTGGAAAAGGTAAAAACCCTCCTATACCTCTATTACCGTTAGCCACCGTAATTCATTCCTCCCATGTTTTGAAAACTAGGAAAATTAAATCCAGGATTCATTCCAGGAATTCCACCAGGAGTGAAATCATTTTGAAGACCTGCTATACCTTGATTCATTAACCCTGTTCCCATTCCTCCTGAAGGACCATAGTTAGTGTAAGTGCTTGGTGCACCACCTGCATAACCATAACCACCTGCCATAGGTCCAAGAGAAGCTGTAAGTGCTCCAACGTTTTGTAATGTTTGCATAGGTAAGTTATATTGACCAACAAAGTTTTGGTAATTTAAGTCCATTAGAGATTGTTGTCTACCTCTACCTAGTCCGCCCATACCCATCATTGATGAAATATCTTGTTGTTGTAGTTGTGGTAATAAACTAGCCATACCACCGTACTGACCACCAAAACCACTCAATGCACCTGCGGTTTGTTGACCTAGTCCTGCTAGTCCTTGACCACCTTGTAAACCCATACCAAACTGTTGTTGTCCTAATGAACCTAGTTGTGCTCCACGTTGCATTTGATTAGCAAACTGTTGTTGGTCTAATGTGTTTAGTTGTTGACCTCTAGCCATAGCGTTATCAACTGCTGCTTGTTCTGAAGCATTTAATGCTTGACCTGTAGCTAATTTAGCTTGTGCTTGTTGTGCTTCTAAACTACCTAGTTGTGCTGCTCTACTTAATGCGTTTTGAGCTTCTGTTGTAGAAAGGTCTCCGAACTGTCTTCCTCTAGCTAATGCTGCAGAACCTTCTTGTCCTGCAAAACCTGCTTCTTGACCCGCTAACGAACCTAATTGTTGTGCTCTACCTAACGCTGTTTGTGCTTGTTGTCCTGCGAAGCCTCCTTCTATACCTGCTAATCCTGATTGTAATCCTGCAAGACCTGCCTGTCTAGCTTGTTGTGATTCAAATGCTTGTTGTGCTCTATTAGCGGCGTCTTGATAACCCCCACTACGAATAGCTCCTACTTGTTCTGCTGCTCCTCTTGCTACATTTTCTGCTAATTCATCACGTCTCATTCTTGACCTAGCACCACCGAAAGCTCCTGCACTAACAGCTTGGTCTCTAAGACCCATATCGCTTTTAGCTAAACCTTCTCTAACATCTTTTAGTGTTTGTTGTACTACATCTTCTTCAAACGGATTATAAAAACTTCCTATTCCTCTAGGATCAAAACGACCAGTAGAACCATAACCGCTAAGCTCTGCTCTACCTAAAGCTCCTCTCGCTCCGCTGTAATCTGGTCTTGCTCCTGCAAGTTCTGCTGCTGAACCTGCTAATCCTGCTCTTGCACCTCTAAAATCTGGTCTTGCTGCAGCTGTTTCTAACCTAGCTAAATCTAAATTAGGTGCTCCTGCTCTTGTCAACCGTTGAGCTTCTCCAAAAGAAGGAACTCCTCCTCTAAGATAATCTCTACCTGATTGACCAAACTGAGCACCTTCTATAAGACCTCTGCCTGATTGATCAAATCTTGCGTCTTGTGTAATTCCTGCTCCTAACGCAGATAATCCTCTACCTGCACCAAGACCTGCGGTTATTTCATCTTGTCCTCTAGCTAACGCTCCTCTAGATATTCCTGCTGCTTCGTCTAGTAAACCTGCTTGTGCTCCTAAATACGGTCTATAGCTACCAATCGCTTGGTCAGCGAGTTGCATACCATAAAGTTCTCTAGGATCAAAATCAGCTACCCTTTGTCCTGTGTATGTGAATGGACTAGAATCAGCCTCGCCTAATTGACTAAACTGTTGTCTTAAAAACTGTTGTGCAAACGGGAATATATCCTGTTGTAAAAACTGCCCTATATACGGGGCGGGGGCTTGACTGGAATATTCTTGTTCTTCTCTAGACGCCATATTTTTTATTACCTGCTTCGTTAAATGCGTTTAATCTAGCAATACCCATAGCGTGACTGCCGTCACCTGCTGCGTCTACTGCCGCTTTTGATAACATATACTCTCCGTTACTTGCCATAACAGGAATCAAATCATCTTTAGGACCTCCTGGACCGTGCATAGCACCGCCATGAGGCATGAACATAGGTCTTTGTAATACTTTACCTTCGTTAGCAAAAGTAACACTTGAACCACCTATAGGCTTCATTTGTAATTTTGATCTTCTTCTAGCAGCATTTCCAGGAAGTGTTTTAGTTTTAACTATACTGCCTTTAGGTTTATCGTCGCCACCTAATAACCGTCCAAACAATGCTGTACCTATGCTTCCTAATCCGCTTGTCATAGCGTCAGCAACCATAGGGTCTTGACCTTCTATGAATTGTTGCATTTCTTGCATTTTAGTTAATTCTAGTTCAGGAAGTTCTGGAGGAGTTATTTCAGGACTTAAATCTGCAAACATCTGGTCTTCTAATAAGTCAGCAGGATCAGGTGATTCTATTTCAGAAAAATCTACGTCTAAAACACCTGTTGTCATTTCAGGCGGGTCTTCAGGAATTAAACCTTCTTCTTTTAATAATTCCATAATACCTAAATTACCGCCATTAGACCTGTTCAAATAACCACCTACAGCCATACCTGCAATACCGTATTGATCTAAATCACTAACATCTATACCTGCTTGTTCTAATTGATTTAATATCATTTCTTGTTGACCGTCTTCAGGAGAAGCTAAATCTTCGAATTGAAAATCTCCAAACTCTTGTACTTGGCTACCTGCAACAGGGTTTATTTCCATTTCAGGTCCAGGACTTAATGAGGGTGAAGTACCACTGCCGATTTGTGCAGGCATCTCAGGGTCGCCAGCAATCTTTCTACTTATAGCATTACTTACTACGTTTACCGCTACTGTTGTTGCTACTACTGCTAAACTCATGATATTTGACCCATAAGATTATCTATTTGTTTTGTATCTATTCCTGTTAATTTTAAATCAGAAAAATCAGCTACCGTTATTTCAGCAACTACTTCGTCTATTGTTAAACAGTCTGTTCTATGTACTGTTATAAAAGTACATTCTTCATGAACATATAAAACTCTTTTTGTTCCTGCTTCTGTTATTCCATGAAAAGGTGCTTGTATACGTTTTACGCCGTCTTCACCAAATATTGATATGTCTCCTTTCATTAAAAAGAAAGGATGATTTTTAGCATGTATTTTAGTTGATACTAAAGTATTTTTAGGAGCTACTGCTGTTCTTATGTATTGTCCATCTGCAAAATCATGTGAAATAACTCCTTCCACATCTCCTTTTACTTTTTCGTTTAGTTCTTGATTGTTATTTTCTTCGCAGTGTTTAGTAATCGCTGCTTCAAATTGTTTAATTTTGTTTTGGAATTTTATTTTATTTTCTTTATAATCGAAAAACTCACAAGCTTCCTGATACGATAGTTCAGGATTTTTAACTAATGCTGTGCTCACTAGAATCGGCTCCTAGTTTTTTGTTTCTTTCCTTTAGACGTGTAAATATAGAAGTCAGAACGACTTCCTTTTTTCTTTAGATATGTCTTTTTATCTACTCCAGTCATTGGTTCTCCAGCGTGTTTACACGTATTTGCGAGTTAAAGCTCACCCCGTAAGCTGCAGCACAATAGCTGATACATTGATTATATATCAAAAAGTGTATATTTTTAAAGGTTTTTCTTTACCTTTTACTTTTATTGGTTTTAACGGTTTTAGTGTCATACCACAGTAAAGCTCTGTTTCTTTGCCTATCAGTATATTTACACCCGCTTCTTTAGTTGCTGATTCTAATCTAGCAGCAGTATTAACAGCGTCTCCGATAGCAGAATAATCGAATCTAGTATCACTACCCATGTTGCCAATTACAGCTTCTCCAGTATTTACACCAACACCAATCTCTACACCGATATTAGCGTTTATTATATTTTCTTGTATTTCTCTAGCACACTCTACGGCTACCTGTTCATGGTGTTTTAAATCCATAGGTGCGTTGAATATAGCCATCATAGCATCACCTATGTATTTATCGACCATACCTCCATATTTTTGTACTGCATCTGATTGTATTGTTAATGCTTTATTCATTATAGAAGTTACTTCTTCTGGTGGAAGTGTTTCAGATAACGCTGTGAATCCTCTAACGTCTGTAAACAAGAAAGTACACCTTCTTTTTTCTCCACCTAGTTTTAACAAACTGGGGTCTTTTTGTAGACGTTTAACTTGTCTCGGATCAAGATAATGTTCAAACTGTTTCTTTATTTGTTGTCTAAGTTTATATTGTTCTCTAAACCTTAAATAAAAAGCTATAGCTCCTGTAATAAACTGCGATACTAAAGACCACGTAACATCTATTAAAACACCTGCGGATATCGTGTGATAACCGTATAAGCCCGTTAAAGCCATCGTAAGTAAAGCTAGACTTACGCCCCAAGTTATCCCTAAGTAGCTTATAAACGCCCATATAAGCACTACAGACGCTATAAATATTAAAAGTTCTAAAGCTAATGCGTAATCAGGTATGTATGGACTGTTTTGTATAAGTATTGATTCTGCTAGTGCTGCTTGTATTTTATGTGGTTCTAACAATCCAACAGGAGTTGCGACTTGCGGCATTACACCATTAGCAGTAACACCTACAAATACAAACTTACCGTTTACATTCATTTCTTGTAAATCTGTTTGTGGTGTGTCTACCCAACTAATCCATTTACGACCAAGACTATCTGTTTTAACTGGTGGTATGCCTCTAACAGCTATCTCTTGTACACCGTTTTCATTAGTCGTGATAATATAAGTACGAGCTTCTGTCAAACTTTTCAATACATGAGTACCAAAAGAAGCTGCCCAACCATCAGGAGTTCTTAATAAAAGCGGAATACGTCTAACTAGTTGGTCTACTTCAGTAGGAGCTATAGCAACTCCTTGTGGTACGTCATCGTATAAATAAAAATTTTGTTTTACTCCTGTAGAAGAAAGACCACCAACATCAGGTCCCTTGATAACTGTACCTGTTGTTTTAGGATAGTTTTGATTACCGTCTTCAAACGTAGCTATTACACTTGGTGCATAACCTAACGAACTAGCAAATCTTTTATCTCCTTCCATTCTATCTGCTTGTGGAAAAGATATAACCCAACCAACACCTATAGCTCCTTTGCCTAATATTTCTAGTTGTATATCTGCTAAACGTTCTCTAGGTAATGGATAGCCACCTTCCTTTTCTACATCGTCTTCAGTTATATTTAAAATAACAAAATTACCAGAAGGTTCTTGTTCTTGTATTAAAGCATCAAATGTTTTTAATTTAAGTATTTCTGTTGGTGTTGTTTGGAATAATAAAGGTAATACAAGAAGGGCTAATATAGGTATTATCAGTTTTTTCATTAATCACTTTGAGTAATAGTAATTACGCTATCACTTCCTCCATTAACTTTAATTATATTAGATACCCCGTCCTGTATCAAAATAACTGTATAAGCATTACTGCCGTTTAAATCTACTCTGACGCTTTCGTTTATTTTTCTTCTAAGACTAACTACGTTACCTGTTATTAAAGTTGTTATTTGTGTTTCAACATCCGTACCTAAAGAAGTACCGCTAATTTGAGTGCTAGTCGCTTGTGCTAATTGATCTTCATCTTCACTTACAGCTAAAGCATCTAATACATTTAACAAGTCTTCAAGATAGTTTACATCAAGATAATTTATGTCTAATTCTGTAAATTCTAAATTATCTTCTAAAAAGTCTTCTGCAAGATAATCTATGTCTAAGTCATTAAAATCTAATACGCTATCTGTTTGTGCTGTTGTAGTTTCTTCTTCAATATTTTGTTCTTCTTTAGGAGGTGTAACAATTAACATATTATCTATAACGTCTAGTGTTAAATCCAGGATAACGGGTTTAGTAGGTGCTGATTCAAACACACTTACTGTAGTTGCTTCATAAGGTTTGTTTAATAAAACAGTACCCATAGCAGTAACTACTTCTATCTCTCCACTAGATAAACCGAAAGGGTCTGGAAGTAAAATAATAAGTGAACGTCCTAATTCGTCGACAGTTGCTGTGAAATCTGTTCCACGAATTGCAATATTAGCGGTGGGAGTTCTAAGTGTAATGTTTTGTTTATCTATGCGGTTTAAATTACCTGTAATAAATCTAGCAGTACCTAAACCAAAAGTAAGAGCCATTTTTGCTTTACTAGGGTCAGGGTCGTAAATGTATTCGTCTATGAGTAATTGTGAGTGTTCAGTAAGTTTTACCGTAGAATCGTCAAGAAACGTAATAGCCATTCTGCCGTCTTTAGTAATAGCTTCATCGTTGCTTTGGATAGCAAACTTTAAATTAGCTTCGTATGGTTTATCTCTTACTATTTGTGCTGAACCATTAAGTTCAGATATGTCTCCAATATCAACATCCGAGACTTGTGCCTTGATCGTTTTGAACGACACACACAGAAGAAGCAGCATTACCACCGACCGATATAATTTTAAGCCAGTCATTGTCTTGGGTACTCAGTTGTTGAATATTAAATGTTCTTTGTCCGCCTGTATGGTCTAAATAAAAATACCCACCTGCTGAAGCGTTAACTCCTGTACCTAAATAAGTAACTGTATTATCAGAACCATCTATATCCATAAAGTTAGTAGCTCCGTCAATGTTTATAGTTGACGTAACTGTGTTGTTAGACCCTTGTATTATCCAGTCTAAATCTAAAGTTGCTGCTAACGCAGTCGTTCCCTGATTTAATGTAAATGTATTACTACTACCTGTTACTGCTACATTGTGATTAGAGCTGTTAGCTCCATAAGTGTTTGTTGGGTCTACTTGAATAGTAAATGTATTAGTAGAGCCTGTGAAGTTATAAGCACCTGTAAAACTATTAGCTGTTATATCTCCAAGAAATTTATTAGTTGCACCAATCATATTAATGTCTAAAGTCATAGACGTTCCATCTAAATCGAAAGGATTCAAGCTGCCTGCTGTTGAATTAAGACCACCAATAATATTAGAAATACCTAGTTGCTCTAGGTCTATATTAGCACCAGTTCCTGACTGATCTACATATATCTCATTATCAGCCGCGTATAACGGAAATAAAGTAAGACATAACAAAAGTTGTATGCACTTCTTCATCATCATGCTCTCATTCTACGCTTTTTTCTTCGGTTTGTAAAACCCAATAACCTTTTTCATATCCTTGTTTAATTATTTCTAACACACCGCCTTCAATAGCTTTCATCAAAGCTATGGTTGATGATTCGTTTCTAGCGTTGCCTAGTTCTATCTCTACTAGTTCTGTGCCTGCTTCGATAAACCTAAAAACATCATTAGATTTACCATAACTAAATATAGTTTTTTGACTTAACACCTCTAACAAAACTTCACCTGTAGCAACAGAAACCATACGTAAACTTACGGTTATGTTATCTTCTCTGTATTGAACACTATTGCCAATACCTAAATATCTAGCACCTGCACCTCCTGATTCTAAATTAGCTTCATAAGAGATTACAGCTCCTTCTATTAAAATACCTGCGAATAATAACGGTGCTAATTGTTTTTTCTTTTCTTCTTCGCTTGCAAACTGTTCTCTTGCTGAACGTATTAGTTGTCTTTCTTTAGTTAGGTTATCTAAACCAACTCTTTCAACAACTCTAAAAAACTGACCATTACCTGCGTGTTTTAAAGCTCTAATAAGAAGTGCGTTTGGTTGTTGGGTTATTGCGGTACTAAATAAAGCAAACTCACTGTTGCTTTTTCTTTGTCCTGTTTGATCAGTAAAAGCAGTCGGATATACAGCTACAACAGGACTGACTTTAGGAACTTCTATATCACGTAAATAAGGAGATTGTAGTTCCTGTATAGAAACTACATTATGTGCTTGAAACCTATGTTCGTACGTATCTTCAAGTTGATCAAAAGTAGAACAACTAGAAAGTAAAAGTACCAATAGGTATGACGATCTCAGTAACCGTTCCATCCGCTTCCGTTATCTTTAGTGTTAATGTTACACCATCGCTTGTATACTCAATGGTGTTGCCTTCCAAGGTTATTGTACCTGAGTTTTGAGGTGTTTCCCCGAACAGGTTTGCCACTAACTGTCTAGATAACTCAGCGTATACTCTTGATTCTAAGTTACGCATAAATCTTGCAAGAGTAGAGTTTTCTTTTTCTCTTTCCATTTCTTCTTGCAAAGCTTTTATTTCTTCTTTAATGGTTAACTTACGACTAAATTCTTGATTTTCTATCGTGAGGTAATGACTTGATGTACCTACTCCGTTAAAACTAGGTGATTTAAATTTATGTACTATTTGATCCGCCCAAAGATTTTGAACAAAAATACCAATAAATAATATAGTTCCTATTAAAGTTACAATTTTTATAACATTATCTTTTTCAATTTCTTCTTGTGTTATTTTTCTTTTCATTCAATACCTCCTGCTCTTTTAGCTGTAATACTGTATTGACTTTTTGTTGTAATCTTATCATATCTTGGTCTAACAAACGAAGTTGGTCTGTTAATCTTATAATTGTGTCTTTCATTTCTTGTACTGCTGGATCTATTGTATTCGTTATTGTTTGCCATACATAATAAACAAAATATCCTAGACCTACTACCATCACTACAGGAAAGCCAAACTCTGCTATTAGTTGAGCTACGTCCATCAATCTCTCCTAGCATCTATCTTCCCGTCTTCTACAAAATTTTCTGCTCTAGCTATTCTATCTAGGTCAGGAGGTATATTCAAAGCACTAGACACACTTGTATCGATTCTAATCATGTCGTTATTCATAATAGACGCTCTAGTAATTAACATTTTAGTAATGCCTTGTACTGTTTTAATTTCATCAACTAAACCACCCATAAGTTGTTTCATAACTAAAAAGATAAAATACGCCATAACTAACGCACCCGCAATAGGAACACCAACCTCAGTTATTAATGCAAAACTCTCTTCCATTCTGTACCTTCTTCTTCATTACTAATAATAGCCGTGACTATACCAACAACAATAACACCATAAACTACTGCTTCTATTTCTGCTTCTTCAAAAGAATTAGCATAGATATAAGGTCCATCATATATTTTATCTCCAACCCTAAATTCAGTAGCGAATACCTTCATAAATTATTTACTATTAATTTTATCTTTAGCTGTTCCTGCGTATAGTCCAAACCAAGCAGCACCCGCACCTACAACAATAGATATAAGTCCTGATTGTTCAAATGATGGTTCTGGCAAAGCCATAAACCACATTGTGCATTTATAAAGAAGAACTATATAAACTGTTAAAAACATTCTTGGAAATATTCTCCAGGCATCAATCATATTAGAAAACCATATCCAACTTTGCCAAGGATTATCTGGTTCTTTTTCATTTTCCATTTCCATAATTTTTTGTTTTAATTCTCCAATCTCTTGAACCATAGCCATAAATTTATTAAGGTCTATCTCAACCTCATTACGAC
>Ga0208919_1001760_pt1 | contig 12015 bp, 11 predicted proteins | sample 4_EtaG_FD_184076 | JGI IMG/M metagenome (GOLD analysis project Ga0208919, IMG submission 184076) | Marine viral communities from the Subarctic Pacific Ocean - 4_ETSP_OMZ_AT15127 metaG (SPAdes) (version 3) | ecosystem: Environmental > Aquatic > Marine > Oceanic | place: Pacific Ocean | collected...
ATAATTTTTGTGATACTGTCTGAGCGGTACGGTTTCGATTCTTAGAATGTCTCCGTACTTACCTTGTCTAATAATGAGAGGAGATTGTATTATGAATGCTAGATTAAGTTTACCACAACTACCAACCCAAGAACTTTTAGACCTGTTTGAAAAAAGGTTTATTGGTTTTGATAGGGTTTTAAAAACACTAACTCGACCATCCTTCTTGGTGGAGAACAACTATCCACCGTATGACATTATAAAAGAAAGCGACGATAAATATATTATCTCTATGGCAGTGGCAGGTTTTAACAGAGACTCGTTAACTTTAAAATTAAAAGAGGGTTTGCTTACCGTTGAAGGAAGGCATGAAAATCCGGGGTCTAAGACCAACCACATATACAATGGTATTGCCAGCCGGTATTTCCAAAAAGGATTTCAGTTAACTGAGAACGCTGAAATTACTGGAGCTAAACTTGAGGATGGGATGCTTACTATTTCTGTGGAGGTAAACATTCCTGAAGAAAAGAAGTCTAAACTAATTGAAATCTCTTAAAGAAGGAGGGGAGTCAGCAATGGCTCCCCTATATTTATGGCTCAAGAAATTAATAAAAAGATAGCAGAGACTAACCCAGTTAAAAAGAGAACGTCCATTGGCAGATCATTCCTATCTCGACCTGTGAATAAACATAAGAAAAAGAATTGGAAAAGATATAGGGGTCAAGGAAAATGAGTAGTAAGTTTTTAAAACTTGATAGAGAAGTTATGAAGTTTTTCTGGCGGGATATTGAGCCGCTCTTTCAGAAGGTAGTAGAACAACAGAGTTATGGCAGAGATAGTCTAGAGATGATAGCTATGAAGATAGCTGAAGGAAGTCTAGAGGTGTGGGTTTCAAAAGGAGAAGACAATATTATACAAGCAGTTTATTGTACCAGCATTATTATTTACCCAGCTAAAAGAAGTTTATTCTGGGGTTACATGGCGGCAACCGATAACAAATTAAATGAATGGAAAGATCAGATGGTTGAAGCAGTAGTTCGTTATGCTACTGATACGGACTGCCAAACCATAGAGTTCTTTTCTAAAAGAAAGGGTTGGAATAAAATCTTTAAAAAACATAGAATAAATTTTAAACCTCTTGGAGTTTTATACGAGGCTGAATTACATGAGTGATATTAATACTATTTATATAGGTTATGATAGTAGAGAAGCGATAGCTTATGATGTTTTAAAAGAATCAATACTAGATCATACCAGTGAGCCTGTTAATATTATACCTTTATATCAAGAAGACTTACGAAGAATAAATTTTTATCGTAGAAATTCCTATGTTAAAGATAATAATAATTATGACACGATAGATAATAAGCCATTCTCCACTGACTTTTCTTTTACCAGATTTCTTGTACCGTTTTTAAATAGGTTAAATGGGTATGCTTTATTTATGGATTGTGATATGCTGGTTCGTTCAGATATCTCTGAAGTTTTTAACTATGCTAATCAATGGGAAGACAAGGCTATCTGGTGCGTCAAACATAATCATATCCCCAATACATCAACAAAGATGGACGATAAAGTACAGACAATCTACTCTAGAAAGAATTGGTCATCGTTTGTTTTGTGGAACTGTTCTCACGATGCTCATAAAAATTTAACGATAGATGATGTTAATTTAAAAGCGGGTTGGTATTTGCATAATTTTAAATGGTTAGTTGATGACGAGATAGGTGAGATACCTACGGAATGGAATTGGCTAGACGGTTATTCTCCAGAAGGAATAGAAGCTAAGAACGTACACTTCACTAGCGGCGGTCCTTGGTTTAGAAGCTGGAAACCTACAACAAGTTCTGATGCTAAGTATGCTTTGGAATGGAATATACTTTATGATGGTATAACTTTAGAAGAATCTCTAGGAAAAAATAAAGAAATAAAATGGGAGAAAACCTATGTCTAACACTGTTACAGTTGTAACGTCCTTCTCTGAAGAAGGCTGGGAAAAATATGCTAAGGATATGGTTGAGTCTGTGGCTGAGTATTGGGAAGATTCAATTAAACTTATTGCATATTACCATGATTTTAATCTGGAAGAAAAGAGTCCTCCTATTAAAAGTAATATTGAATACAGAAATCTAAACCATATCTCTGATATGATTGAGTTCCGTAATGAGTATGAAGGTTATGATGGTACACTAGCAGGAAAGACTAAATATAATTGGCGGTTTGATGTTATTAAATTCTGTCATAAAGTTTTTGCCCTATCTGATTGTGCCTTTACTATGTGTGAAGAGATAGAAAATCCCGGCTGGTTGGTCTGGTTAGATGCTGACACTATAACAACTAAACCCCTATCAAAAGATAATCTAATGGTCAGTCTACCTGATGGGGTTGATCTTGTCCACCTTGGAAGAATGCACCACGCTTATAGTGAAACATCTTTTGTAGGTTTTAATCTTAACTCACAACCACCTGTTGATTTACTTGGTGATTTGTTAGGAGCATATATCTCTGGAGAAATAATTCAATATAGAGAATGGCATGATGGGTTTGTTTTTGAAAGACTTCTAACAATTTATAAAGCACATGGTATGAAGTACCATGATTGGACAGGCAGCAATGCAACGCTCTCTCCTGATATGACAGCAGGTGTTCAAGCCTTTGAACTATTTCCATTAGGGTCTTATATAACTCACATGAAAGGAGATAGAAAAGATATTAATAAAGTATCTCCTGATGTAAAGGGTCCAGCCAGATATAACCAACTTTTAAATATGATTAAGTTTTATAAACCAAAGACTATCATTGAAACTGGTACATGGAATGGTGGTAGAGCTATTGATATGGCTTTAACAGCTTTTGAATATACAGATGAGATTTATTATACTGGTTATGATTTGTTTGAAGACGCAACAACAGAACTAGATAAGAAGGAATTGAATGGTAAACCACATAATTATATTGAAGCGGTACATGCAAGGCTAGAAGAATTTCAAACAGCAATGGCTTCCCAAGATAAGATATTTAAATTTGTATTGATTAAAGGAGATACAAAGAAAACACTTCAAGAATCCTATGCTGATCTTTGTTTTATTGATGGTGGTCATTCAGAAGATACTGTTAACCATGACTATGCTATGTTAAAAGAAAGTAAAGTTATAGTCTTTGATGACTATGTATCTAAAGACCTAGAAGGCAACGATGCGGGTGAAGAGTTCTATGGGGTTAATAATATTATTAAAGATCATGTTGGTAGAAAATTTATATTACCATCATCCGATAGGATTGTTGAAGGAGGTATTACGCATCTAGCTGTTATTTTAAATGACGAGACTTTACCGGAAATACCTAACGATATAAGTGCTGTTCCTATTGTTGTTCAACCAAGAGACTGTATGCCTCAAGAAGATATCATGGGAAATGTTAAAGAAAATACAAAGCTTATTGATACATGGATTAATAGGGCTAGACCGCACAACGAGACTGCCGTTATAGTATCTGGAGGACCATCAACAGATTGGGAAGAATTAAAAGATACTATAAGAATGGAAGGTGAGGAGAACTGTAAGGTTGTATGTGTTAAACATTCTTACCCACTTCTTTTAGAGAATGGTATTGTTCCTTGGGCTTGTATTATACTAGACCCAAGACCTATTGGTGGTGTGTCAACTCATGGTGTTGTTAGGAAATCTTTATTTTCTAATATACATAAGGACACCATCTTCATGCCAGCTTCAATGACCGATCCCTCTATTACTAAACTTATTCAGAAAAAAACAAAAAATATTATAGGATGGCACGCCTTCACCCAATCACTTCAAGAGAATATAAAAGATTCTGTTAAGAATGGAGCCGTTAAGATAGATGAAGAGCTAGGCATTGATGAGGGAGCAACCATGATTGTTGGAGGAACCTGTGCAGCTATGCGATCTGTAGGTTTAATGCATACAATAGGATTTAGAAACTTTCATTTGTTTGGTTATGATTGTTCTATGCCAGAACCTTCTGAAGAAGAAAAGAAAGAGTTGACAGATGAGGGTAAACCAAAGTATATTAAAGTAGCGGTAAAAGATAAGGACTTCTGGACAACAGGAGAACTTATAGCAATGGGTCAAGACTGTGAAAAACTTTTTGAGAAAGAAGATGTAGATATGAGAATAAACTTTCATGGTAAAGACACAATGGCTGCTTCCCTATGGGAGTTAGCACCGATACATAAGTTACAACACTATACAAAAATGTTAAATATATAGGAGATAACTATGTTAGGAATAGCAGAGAGTGTAATAGGAGTAGCAGGAAAAGTATTAGATAAATTTGTTGAGGATAAAGATTTAAAAGCCAAGCTAGATGCTGAACTTAAATCACAACTAATTAATCTAGACGCACTTCAAGCTCAAACAAATCTAGAACAAGCTAAACACCCTTCCATTTTTGTAAGTGGTTCAAGACCAGCAATTATGTGGATATGTGCTTTTGCTTTGGGATGGCAATATATCTTTGCTCCTATGATTTCATGGGGATTGGTAATTTGGTATCCGGTAGTCGAACTACCAAACCTTGAAACTGAAGAGCTTACTGGATTAATTCTAGCTTTGCTCGGCCTTGGCGGCATGAGGTCACTGGAAAAAACTAAGGGGGTGGCAAGAGAAAATATGCGACGTTCAAGGTAACATGAAAAAACTATTAGCTATTTTAATTCTAATTTGTGCTTGCCTCTATCCCACACAAACAACCGCACAACACTTACCTTTAGAAAGGATTAAAAATAATATAGTAAAGTTTGAAAGGTTGTTAAGATTAAAATATAAATTAAATGATATAACGATAGCGGCTATCATAGGTAATAGTTTACATGAAACTGGCGGTACTCTAAACTACAAAGAAAAACAAAAGGACTCAACAGGAAAAGACATGAAGGGAGAATCTGTTCCTTTCGGTCTTTTCCAACTTACTGGTCAACAAAATATAGACTATAAAAAATTCTTAGGTAATGAACCAGATTCTTTTGATAAACAAGTTGACTTTTTTATGAGAGTTGTTATAACTAACCAAGTGGATATCATGGGCAATGTTAAAGAGAAAGTCTTTTGGCCTCCCCATGATATTGGGTGGAGTAACCGTAAGAAGTTAAGAATTATCTTTGAGTATCCTGAAGATGTAGAAGAGGTAACAAGAGCTTTGGTTAAGTATTATTTTCGTCCCGGCATTCCACATATGGAAAGAAGAATACAATTATCCAATCATGTTTATGAGTTGCTGCAAAGTACACATACAAAGAAAACTATTTTTTATAATCAAGGAGTCAGTAACTATGATTGCAGGTAAGGTATGGGGAAATACAGAACTGATACATGCTAATGGTGTGTTAGAGTTCCATCGTATCAAGATAGCACAAGGAGGAACCTGTAGTAAACATAAACATAACTTTAAATGGAACGGCTTCTTTGTTGAGAAGGGGATGTTAATTGTAAGGGTGTGGAAGAATGATTATGATTTAGTCGATGAAACTATTTTAAGCAGTGGTCACTTTACTCAAGTCAAGCCGGGAGAGTATCATCAGTTTGAAGCTGTATACGATACGATAGCTTTTGAATTATATTGGGCAGAGTTCGATCATTCAGATATCCAGAGAGAAACGGTAGGTCGTCTTGGTAAATAAGGTAACACCTACTCATACAAGAGATTGGTATATTAAATGGTTTGCTTCATTCTTTATTGTGATTGGTGTGATGTTAACAAGCAATAATATTTATCCATATAATTTACTATTCCATTTTGTTGGGTTAGCTGGATGGTTGATTGTTGCTATGTTATGGAATGATAGGGCATTGCTTATGATCAATGCTGTATCTATATCTTTTATTGCAAATGGATTGGTTCAGCATTATGTTAAATGAGAAGCAGGAAAAGTTTGCTCAAGCATATGTACTAAATCATAATGCAACTGGTGCGGCTGAAGCAGCAGGATACTCTAAACGATCTGCTTACAATCAAGGATACAGATTGCTGCAAGACGAGAGAGTTATAGAAAGGATTGAAGAACTATCAAGAGAATTTAAAACAAGTGTCGATGTTGTATCAGAGATCGAAGCGCAATACGAATATGCCAAGGGTCAGGGTCATGCTAACAGTGCGCTCAAGGCTCTTGAGTTATTGTCCCGTATTAGAGGTAATACTGTGGACGATGGTAAAAATGTCAGCAAGGAAGAACTGACAACGATGGTGGTTACCTGTCTACAAATTCTTGGGAAGCAAGAAGTGGACAAAATTCTAGCTAAATGCGTATTTGACTAGGATTTGAGGGTAATTGCCAAAAAAAAGGACGCTAGGAGCGCCACTGAGTAGGGAAGTAGGGACTCTCCCTAGCCTACCTACCAGAGAGAATCCCAAACTTACCAGTGCGGCTCCTAGCTCCTTACGGAGGCATACCCCTATTTTCAAACATTTTTGAGAAGCACTGATGTATAAAATTTAAAAATATGTAAACTACGATAGCTTTACTCCTTTGTTGTAGGTGGATGCGATCCATTATGCATGTGCTGGAGTATTTTTATATCCTCCCGCATTTCTGAAATAGATATATTGATCCCCCCTTTCCACTTATTTTCCCGTTCAAGATTAGAAGGACTAAGAATACCTGTTAATACTTTAATCTGGTTTCTTAACACAGACACATTGTTATCAACAATTTCCTGTTCCCTCTTTAATTCTTTTAACGATTGTTTTATTTCCTCCTGTACTTGTTTTAAAGTAGAAACCTGCGCTCGGACCAAAGCCCAAGCACCTGATAAAGAAGCAATGACTGCCCCTATCTGAAACAGTAGTTTAAAATCCATGATAGAACTCTTACTCCGGTCGGATATTTGTATTTTCTAATGTTCCATATATTTCTTGTAGTCTCGGCCAGATCGTCTGAAGACTTCTAATTTTACCCGGCATAACTCTTGCGCCCTCAATTAAACTTGATGGAAAATCACTAGGTCTAAAACGATTATTAAGAACATCAGAGATAGTTCTAGCCGTATCTTTTGGCATCTTCTTTCCTAAAGAAAATCTGTTAGTTAAACTACGATCAAGTAAGTGTTCTAATTTGTTGCCTAAAAGGAATTGATAATCTTCTATATCTTTCTGAAATCTTTTCAAGTAACTTAGTTTCTGTTCTTGACTATCTAGATATGCGTTACTAATATCTTCATCAGAATAATTATGATAATCCTTCATTATATTTTTAACTCTTTGAGATGTTCTATTTATCTGTCCTATCTGTCTTTCAACATTTCTCTTCATAGAAGGTCCGGTAATAGAATACGATCTGTTACCTAACATCTTTGTTAAAAAATTATTATCGGTTGTTGGTAAGGCATTACCATATTTATCGACTATTGGTAAACCTTCTGGATCAGCAGAATAAGTATCAAAAGTAATATCAGAACTCCCTGTAAGATGCAATGCTTTTTGATTCTCGTAAGCTTTACGATCACGAATAAATTTTAATAGTCCCGGCTCTACCACCCTACCTGCAATAACCCCAGAATTTTTTATTAAATCTCTTATACCTATAGGTGTACTAGGATCAGCCTTACTCTCCATAATATCTATTATACCATCTGTAATCATAGATGTTCCTAAGTATGGACCTAGTGTCTTATCAAGAAGACGCAATCCAGATTTTGCATAATCATCAGCAGTTGGTGCCTGACCACTCATTATCCAATTATCAACAAGATTAGATGTAATTGTTAATGGCTCTGTTAAGTATGCAAAAGGGTCTAATGCATTTTGATCTACAGCACTAACTCTTACATCACCGTTAGGTCCGTATTCAATTGGTCCCGTAAAAATTTTATTAGAAGTTTTAGCATAATGAGGATAAGCTACCTTCAATGCCTCTTGTTCAGCCTCAGAAATACCGAATAGATTAGCAGAATAATCGTGAGCCATTTGACCACCAAGACCAGCCAAATGTAGACCAGCTAATTTTTTCATACCCTCTGCACTTAATCGTACATTACCTGATGTTATATCTTCCATTGTATATTTTATTAAATTCTTACTTATCCTAGTCATCTCTGCGGGAAAAGCTAGGAAGTCTCCCACTGGAGCGCCTCTTAGTTTTTTAAATGCTTTAGGAATAAGATTATAATTAGGCATTAAATCTCTAGTTCTTCGTGCAGCCATTCGTTCTAACTCAACATCTGAATATTTATTTTTATATGCCTTTTTTAAATAGTTTAAAGTTTTTTCAAAGTGCATAATTTTCCATATGTCATCTTCAGCTTGATAGAGTTTAAAGGCTGCTTCACCTCCAGACCGTTTATATATTTTATCCATCCATGAAGTAGGCGTCCCATGCTTCAACGCATCAGCAGCAGTTCTTCTAAGAAGATTTTGTGAAATACCACTGTCTACTATTCCATAGCGTTGGTACTTAGCTATATGTTCGGCAACTTCTTTTGAAGGAACATTTATAAATTTACGGCTAATGACTTCTAAGCCATTCTTCCATGACTTAGGTCCAGCTAAAAATCCATTTGCCGTCATAATAATCATATTACCAAACATGTTACGACCATGTGTCCCTGGACTTAGTACAGTCTTAGATATTTGAGAGGCAGTTTTTGCTTTTAGAAATGACCTGACCACACTACTAGGATTATCGCCCCAGAATCCGCTTGTATCAAGACCCTCTCTGATAAAAGATTGATAATGTTTATCACCATATAATCCTTCCAATGGGTTAATAAATTTACCTGAGTTAACACCTTTAGCTATACCATCCATTCTATCACGAACAGCTTGACCCAAGCTAGGAGCATCGGCTCTCATTTTTGTACCCTTACCAACATGAGCAATACCTTGAGCAAGCATATGTTTTTTAACTTTATTTAGATAAGAAAATCCTGTTTCAATTGAAGATAATTTTTCAATTGTATTAGAAAAGTTTTTAAAGGGATCATTAACTGGACCCCACAAATCTTTTATTTCTTTAGGAATTTCTTTCCTAGTTTTAATTACACTAGATGTTGAACCTCCTAGCTGACCCCATGCTTTAAAAATCCTATCCATTTTACCAACCGACTCTCCCTCAACTAACTGTTTTAAAACACCGGGAATAGCCTCTGCTGGAATCCCTTCTTTTTGCATTAGATAATCAGCGGCTCTTTGTCTTACATCTTCAGGAACATCTTTAAGTTTATAAGCTCCCTTATCATCGAAGGCTTTGTAAGATCGGTTCAAGTATGTACCTAGATTAGAATTAATTTTAGCTTTTAAATTAACATCTTTTACAACAGTATCGCCAACATATCTTGATAGATCATCAACAGCATTACGCATATCTTTAAGTATATCCGCAGCTTCGGGCGAGTCTAATGCTAACTGTCGAAATGCTGTATTACGTTCTTTTAATTGTTTAGCTCTAGGTAGAGTGTCATCAACACCACCAAGAGCTTTATTAACAACATTTTCTAAATAATCGTCATTATATAAATTGTTACGTTTTAATTCTTTAAGAAGAGGTTCGTTAAAGCCTCTTACTTTTGTCAATGCTGCCCCCGCTGCCTGACTTCTTTCAACAGCAAGGTCTAACATGGCTTGATCAGTACCCCTTTGTGCGCCAAACAAAGACCAAAAATTATTCATAGTTTTTGAATTTCTAACTTTACCTGCCGCATGAATACCACCACCAAGCAGAGCTTCAAAACCTAGATTAGAAACAATCTGTTTTGATTTTGCCGAAGGATCGTTTGGATCAATTGTCATCGAATCACCAAGCCTCCGAGAAGCATTATCAATACCTAACAATCTACCCATACTATCTAAAGTATCGTTATCCTTTACCAATGGAGAATCAGCCAGTATATTTAATAGATTCTCATCTATCTGTTCTTGACCAGACCATATAAGAGAGCTACCAAGATAACCAAGATAACGTGCTAGTCTTCTCCCAGTTTCTTCAAATCCCCTAGCCTTACTTATTTTACTAGCTGTGGTAATAGGCATAAAAATACTAGCTAGGTCAGAAGTAACGTCAGTTAGCAGCCCACCTAATCCATCACCATGATAAGGATCAAAAGTATCTACAAAAAATTTCTTCTGATCCTTAGATAATGCACCTGAAAAAGTATTCATAAGTTGATTAAACTCATCTTCTTTACCTAGTTCTTCAGTACCCCACTCCGCTAGACCATATAAACCTTTTCCTATTTTGCCAGCAGTACTTGAAATAATACGAGCAGGCGCTGTAAGGGATTGCGGAAAAATAGACGACTGCATTCCCCAAGCATTTTCAGGATTGAACTTACCAGATTTTAATTCCGATCTATACTTCTCTAGCTCATTTGCGTATTCATCTGGATCATAACCATAAGCCTGAAGAATTTCTGACCCACTTCTTTTTTCTTCAGAGTCAGAAAGTTTATATAAAACTTCATGGAATGTTTGTGTATGTCTAGAAGCTGTCATAGCCTACCCTTGTTTCAGTTTTTTCACAGCAGCGTCTGCATTTGTAATTGCATTACTTTGTGCGCTTTTTTTCAAAGGGCTGGGCAAACTACCTGTTTTCAATTTAATCTCTCCATCATCACCACCATCTCTTGCCCACCGTAGAGTCTCATGTAAAACTTTAGACAAGTCTCCGGGGTCTTTTTGTACTCGCCGCATAGCTTCAGTTAGTACTCTTTGAACGTCCAGTTGTGCTAGATTAGATGTATCTGTAAACTGAACTAGCATTCTTGTAAAGTCTTGATAATCCATCTGATCCATCATCCCAGCTTTCAGCAGTGCTGCATTCGCTGTTATCAAATCAGCCTTAACTCCCATACGTTTCAGGAATATATTTTGCCTAGCTAGATCAGCAGTTAGCTTGTCTTTTGCTACCAATGCATTCTGCTTGTTTGCATATTTCTGATCTTCTCTATAAGCTTTCTGAGCCTTCTTCACATCTTCTACTGTCTGAGGTATTTCTTTTAAGAATGCAGGTACTATTCCACCAGCATGTCCAGTTGACCCAAACCTACCAAAGGCAGCAGCAAGTGATAACCACATATCTCTTTGTAATCTTTCATCTGCTTCTGTTAACTCTTGTTCACCAGTAGGTTGATCTGATAATGCATCTATATATTCTTGAAAATATTTATCCATAGGATCAGTTTTTTCAGGTGCTTTAGGATCACCTTTCGGGCCAACACCTGAAGGCGGTGGTGGGGCTTCATAAAAAGATTTAACTATTCCAATCTCGTTATCATCACCTATTCCAATCTTGTCCGTCGGACCAACACCTGAAGGCGGTGGTGGGGCTTCATAATATTTTTCATTAACCTCTCTAACGTCGTCGTTTGTTATTACATTTCCAGCACCTTTTATCGGCACAACCGTTGTTGGCCTATTATCTGTGGCTTCTATAAGCTCTCTACCTTTTATCGGCACAACCGTTGTTGGCCTATTATCTGTGGCTTCTATAAGCTCTCTAATTACCTCCGGTCTATCATCATCCCATTCTGAGAGAAGTGGATTAATTTTTTCAGAAGCTCTTTTTTTGTTTGCTGCATTCTTTTCTTTTTGCCTGTTGGCCACCGCCATGATCCCATGCTTCTCAGGAGTTAATCGTGCTGCACGGGCTTTAGCCGCAGCCATCTGGTTTAAATAGTTGTCTGCTGCTTCTGAATCATCTGCACCAACCATACCTTTCCTTCCCGTTTCAATGTCTTTTATATAAGCTTCGATTGCCTCTCTTCCACTAGTGGGTTTTAAGGGACTCCTTGAACCGGGTCTTGATCTTGATCCTTTATATGAAGATACTACATCCAAGTACTCTTCTATAGGTTCCCTTTCACCTAATGGTGGGTAAGGAACAGGTCTATCTCTTTGAGAATGTTTTCTTGCCACAAATTGATTACCTTTTCCTCCTAAAGGAGAAGACGATCCTCTTGTTCTAAAAACTTTAGAGGGATCAGTAACAGCAACATCATCATAATAAATAGCTTTTTCTTCTGGCAATTCACGAACCCTTAGCTTTTCCTTTATTGCTCTAAACGGATC
>Ga0208919_1001765_pt1 | contig 11999 bp, 17 predicted proteins | sample 4_EtaG_FD_184076 | JGI IMG/M metagenome (GOLD analysis project Ga0208919, IMG submission 184076) | Marine viral communities from the Subarctic Pacific Ocean - 4_ETSP_OMZ_AT15127 metaG (SPAdes) (version 3) | ecosystem: Environmental > Aquatic > Marine > Oceanic | place: Pacific Ocean | collected...
GTTTGTAGAACTCGAGTATGAGCTGATCTGGCTCGAGGTTTTTATATATCCAGTCTGCTAATTCAGCGTTGTCTGTTCCCACAACTTCGAAGTCTGCGGCCTCAGCCTTGGCGTGCTGTGAATTTACCGAGCTATTAATAGCTAAGCATAATTTCTCTGATCTAAATCCTGATGTAACTTTAACTCTACCAAAGTGATCACGCACTGGCTGTAAAATATTTTCACACAATAATTTTAATTTTTCTATTTGATCGGCATTAGGATTGTTATCTATGCCCAACCTAATAGCTGTGTCTGATTTAATTAATTCTTGCAGGCTAAAGTTTCTTGAAAGATTCATCTTTAATTTTTTTTCTGTTATACACTTTTTTACTATTTTTTCTACGTTGATAAAACATTGAGTCTCTTAACTTTTGTGCAAACTTATTGAGGTAAGATAAGTTTCTTAATACTTTATTCATTACTCTATAATTTTTATAATTCTTTTTCTACCCTGGTAAACCTCTATTTCTGCCTTTACTTTTTTACATTTAAAAACTACCCGCTGTGGGTTTACCTCTTGTTTAGCTACACGCTTTGATCGGAGGCATTCTTTTAACGACTCTTTTGGAACATGTTCTATCATCTTTCCGTTTAATTCTAATATTAATGCAAATACAATCTCTATCATTAGTGACCATTCCCGTTTCTAATTAATTTTTCTACATCTTCTGTAAGCTTCTTTGTTCTTTCCTGTAAAAATTCTATATTAACTGCATTGTTTCTCATACTCTTAACTTCTACTTCTAGCTCATCTAATAATCCTGCTATATGCTCCACCAACATAAAAAGCTCCGCCTCCCCGCTTGACTGACCAAGTTCTCCACGCGGGTATTTAATTCTAAATTCTGTGTTGTGTTGTAAATCTTTTTCAAACAATTCTAATTTTGTGCTGTGTTGATTGAGCTTCTCATTGATTCCAAAATAAGCCCAGGTGCCGATTGCGACGAGCGCGATCAAACTGGCAACCGTCTTCATAGGCATCTGCACTTTGGCTTCATCCGATATAGTGAGTGGTTTTTTACTCATTCTTCTTTAGGCCCATAAATGTTTTTTGTATCCATAAACTTTTTATCCTTATGTTCTTTTTTGTATGAGTTCGTAAGCTTGTCCCAATAACTTCCATCGGGTCTTGCTTGCTTTTCATCGTTGATAATTATACCAGAACACTTTGAGACTAGCAATGCGAAGTTAGGATTACGTTGTAGTGTAGGATTTCTGTTGACTTTTCCACACATTTTCATCAACTCTAGCTGTTGTTTAAGCTCCATATTTTCTTGTTGTACTTCTTTAAATTCATTAGTGCAGGCTGAACCTAAGTATTTTCTCCAGGTGAGTCTTAAACTTTGATCATCACTAGGGCTGCTATAATTATTGTCAGGATTATAGTGTCGATACCTAGACTCCGAGTCTCTTTGTTCGATTGATAAGCTAAGGTCGCCAGTGCTGCAAGTATTAGTACCATCATTGAGATACTCATTTCGTGCCTCTGTCACTGTAACACCAACACATGATGATAAACTAATTACTAAGATCCCTATTAATATCCTTGATATCATAACTGTTTTCTCTAACTTGGTCTGCTAATTGTCTGTATAAATTTTCTGCCATCTGCCATGTTGCTTCGGCTGATGCTAGTCTTGTATTTAAACCACCTATTTCTTTCTGAGCTACTTCTAGATCTCTTTGTAAATTTACAATCTCTTGTACAGATCCATTAATACTGTCCGTAAGATTAACTATGTATTTAATACCAGTATAGGTTCCAACGATTAATGATGCAACCACTGGAACCATTACTATATTTTTTTTTAATAAATCGATTAAATTCATTTTGGTAAAGCACTAACTAACCATTCTTTTGCTTTTTTGAACGGCCAGCATATTACGCTCCATATCCATTTTATTGTTTTTTTTATCATGTTATCCTCCTCGTGTGTATGCGGAACACTTCCATCTTTGTGAGCATGAACCACGCCATCCCCATGAGTGTGTTCTACATAATCGGTTCCATGTACGTGACCACAATGTGGACACTCCACGTTTTTGTTGTAATCAGCAACAATAAATCCCATACCACAATTTATACACTTCATATTAATCATTTTTCTTCTCCTCAATTTCGTAAAAAAAGTTGTCAGTATCTTCTGTTACCCATTGTTGACTATTTTCTACGTTCCATTCATTTGTCTGTACCTTCCAATCAGGCACAGTATTCTTAACTGTAAAGGAAGGTATGTCCCAAATTAATCTGTTGTTAGGTTGAGCTGCATAGTTGCCATCATTTAAAGCAAGTATGTGCGCACATTTATGCTCGTGCGGTATTTCTGAATGATCAGTGTCAAGTATATTAGGCTCTGGATGAGCAAAGTCAACAGTAAATAAATATTTTCCGTGATGCCACTTCTTATCTTTTCCTATGTATTTACCAGCTTGAGATTCTAAAATATCCCAAGCAGTAACAGCAGGATAATAACTAAAACTATTCCATAACTGAAGTTCATCAAGTCTACGTTCAGGAACATCTTTCGGTTTAAAACCTCTTTGTATGAAGGCAGATAACGGGAGACGATAAAAGACAGCGCCGTTCTCCATGATTGCATGCCATAGTATAGCACGCCCAGTAATAGCTGTAAGACCAAATATGATACAGTCTTCAACTTCTCCATGATGTTTTTTAAGATCATATAAATATTCTCTCCTTATTTGTGCATATTCTACAGGTATATTTGCATTTAAGTAAGCCATAATTTTTCCTCATTTTATTGATCCCCAATTAGGACCTGACTCATAATCTACCTTATTAGGTATCTTTAAGTCAACAGCGCTTTCCATCACATCCTTTATTTTTTGTGCATGCTTATCATCCTCAACTGATAGATCCAACTCATCGTGTATCTGTATGTGTGGAAGAATTCCTTCTTTATATAAATCTAGCATAGCTTTTTTAGTCATATCTGCAGCAGATCCTTGTATTAATTTATTCAAAGCTTTGTATGTAAAAGCTCTTCTTGTAGCATTGTTATGCCAATAATTTTTTTGAGGATTGCCTTCTTTATCTTTTAATATTTCACCCTCATCATCTTTTAAATGAGGTCCCATCTTTTGTAAATCTTCCATCCTTGTTTGATCTTCAGCTGGAACATATTTACCCCAATCCGAGCCACGAAGAATAGGTTCGTATTTAGGAAAACGACATTTTCTATTTAATAAAGTTTTTATTTGACCTTTGTTAGCAGCTGCTTTCATAATTTCATTCATCAATTGCTTAACAAACGGAACCTTGCTGTGGTATTTATTAAATAATTCCTCTGCTTTAAATTTACTTACACCTAGTTCTGCTTGTAATTTTGCTTTACCCATACCATAAAACAAACCAAGATTAATTACCTTCGCTTGAGATCTAGGTATCTCTGCCATCTCTGCAACTATTCTATGAAAGTCTGTTGATGGATCGCTGTCATAAGAATCAGCTATTGTATTTACGGATGATAAACCATAACGTAAAGCGTAGTGTGCTACAAGCCTTGGTTCCTGTTGCGAGTAGTCAAAACAACCCCACTTGCATCCTTCTTCTGGTATAAATAAACTTCTAATCAAAGGCCCTGTGTCTGGATCTCTGGCAGGTATTTGTTGCAAGTTAGGATTTGCATAAGAAAATCTCCCCGTTACGGTGCCACCGTCATCAGATCTTATTTGATTTATTTCAGCATGTATTCTTCCTTTATGTTCATGTTTTAAAATAGTATCTATGAATGTAGTGTTTACTTTATTTATTCTTCTTGCTTCTGCTATCTTTTTTATTATAGGATGCTCATGATTGGAGAGAAAATTTTTTGTAAATGAAGGTTCACCAGATTTCGCTGTTCGTTCGTAGGATAATTTTAACTTGTCAAAAACTTTTTGTATGCTACGCGCTGCCCATATTTGAACATCTATGCTTGTTTCTTTTTGTACTTCTTGGAGCAATACTTGTTCTTGTGCAATTAATTTTTTACGCAGGTCATGCGCTTTTGGGGTATCTACTCTCACACCTAGAAAACGCATATCAACTAAGCAAGGGAAGAGGTCGGTTTCGAGATTAAAAATATCTTGTAAGTCTTGTTCTATCATTAATTTTTTTACATGCTGCCAAAGTTTAAAAGTAAGCTCTGCATCTTTTTCTGCGTACGCACCAACTTCTTGAGCGGGCAGTTGCCACATATCTGCTTTTGCATCAAGACCTCTTTGTTTTGCAGCTTCATTTAAAGCTCTTTCATTTTTACCTTCGCCTAAAAAATGCCACGACAATGTGTTAAGAGTATAAGAAAATCTATTTTCATCTAATAAAGAAGATGCAATCATTGTATCCACTATTAAACCATTGATTTTTAAACCTAAATTTCTTATCCAGGAGACATCGTACATCGCGTTATGAAATATTTTTGTAGCTGGACACTCTAAAATATCTTTAAACCATTCCAAAGTTTTTTTAGGATCCATGTTAGGACCCTCTTTGTGGGCTATCGGAAAATACCATTTGTCATTGTAAGTGGCCACAGCTATACCTACAACCTCTCCATGTCCTATAACCGCCCCAGAACCTCTTGATTTTAAACCTGGATCTCTAGTCTCTAAGTCAACAGCTATTTCGTCGTATGATCTAAGATCTGGGTACTCTGTTGGTTGCACCCACTCCGTTTGTGGTAGTAACATATTGTTTAAACCTTCCTATTTTTGGTCTCGCATTTTCAAATTTAGACTGTTCCAAACACTCAACTGATTGTTTTATGTATCCATTAGTCCACAACCATTGTGCATGTAGTTCCAGTATTTTATTTTTTCTTAGTTCCATCTTTCATTTTTTTTATTTCTAATTGACAGTAATGTATAATTTTTTCTAAATCCTCTATACCTGATTTGTTTAAATAACGACAGACATATTTTACAACACATCCTTGAAAGAAACTGAGATTATTTTTTGAAATGAATTCATAGGGCTGAATATTCATCTTACGATAATGATTCCCACCAATCTGTTTGTCTTGTGGAAATGCATCATCAAATATATTTTTATCTGTCATAGTTGATATTCTTTTATTTTCTTTTTACTTTTTAGTTTATATAAATTATTTCTTGCTCTCGTGATGCCTACATACCACACTCTATGCTCTTCATCTTGTTTGTCAACACTTAAACTAATTCCCTTTTGAACCTTTGATCCTTGGTGCAAAGATAATATTACATTGTCCTCTTCTCCTCCTTTAGCTGCATGAATTGTTGACAACCATATTCTTGCAGGTTCGTTAAGTTTTTCACCCGATGCAATTAAATTTCTTAAATATAATATTTCTTTCTGGTCCTCAGAGAATTTATCATACCAAGGAACTTTTGCATCCCAATCACCGTTGGGTATATAGTCTCTTATTTCTGCTATCTCCTTCTCATCTAACGCGCCCTCTATACACCATTTGGTATAAGCTTCCGCAGCTTTATATAAACTTACCTTATAACTTTTACCTTTGTTAGTTTGATAATAAAAATTTTTCTTTTTTAAATCTTTCATTATTTGTATTAAGTTACTTTTGGTTCTAGTTAAAACTAACCACTTGCCTTTAGATAGATCTACATGATTTAAATCTGATATGTAATAAGAGTGTCCTAAATGTTTTCTTGGTAAATATTCTTTAGTTTTTCTTAAACCCATTATTTTAGATATGGGAAAATTAGATTGATGTTGAACAGCTTGTGAAACTCTACGAGAATATTTTAAAGTTTTTTCTTGTGCAGGTTCGTTTATAAATCTGTTGACATCAGCCCCTGCCCATGCAAAAATTGCTTGATCATCGTCCCCCGCTAAATAAATATGTTCTGCTTTTTCTTTTAATTTATCATATAGTTTCCACTGCAGAGGAGAAAGATCCTGGGCTTCATCTATAAAAACCGCTTTAAAATTAGGTATTTTATCAGACTCAACAACTCTTTTAATCATGTCGTTAAAATCTATTATCTGATTATTTTTTTTGTAGGCTTCTAAATTTATAGATATATGCTTAAGAGTGTGCCAATCTATTTCTCTTCGGTCATGTTCGTTTAAATCAAATTCTTCTCTAATTGGTATGTCTTTGTTAATTGCTTTTTGTATCATTTGAAAATAAGGATTGTTACAAGTTAAAAAATGACTCTCTTCTTCATTGTATTTATCTACAAAAGATACTCGAACATTTAATTTTTTACCCAGATCCTCATAGTGATAGGGTTGTATTACATCCTCTTCTTTTAATCCTAAAAGATGATAACAAAAAGCATGTAAAGTTTGAAAGTATGGTACTTCTTTATCGGGCACACCTATTCTTTTTCTTGCTTCTGCAGCTGCCTTCTTTGTAAATGCAAAGTATCCTATTTTGTGTAGAGGTGTCCCTGTTCTTTTATAAGCGTTAACACGTCTAATTAATCTAAAGGTTTTACCTGTACCTGGTGGTCCATATATTTTAATGCTTTTTTTCATCGGCCTTTTGAAATGTATCAATTAATTTACCCTTCCATCCATAAGTGCCATGGTGGGTGGTTTGTCCATCAACCACACCATAAAAATCAAAACCAGATTTTCTAATCATGTTACAAAAATTGGTGTCTTCACCCCACCATTTTCCATTTTTGTCAAACGTAGTGTCCCAAAAATTATAAAAATAATCATTTGCTGTCTCCGATATTATTTCTTTTTGCGTTATCTTTAAGTTTGGATAATCTTTCATTAGTTTTTCATACACTCTTCTATGTATTAAAGTTAGCCCAGCAGGTCCAACTTTTAATTTAACTAGTCCTTTATCATCAATGTCTATGCTGTTTATATCTTCAAAGGCCACAGAAAATCTAACAGCGTTGTCTTGAGTTTTTTTTCTGTAGGGTACACATATAGCATCTTTATCGGCTATTATCATTCTGCCTACGACGTCTGGTTCAAATTCCATATCTGAATCTACGAACAATTGATAATCCATACCTGTTTCTAAAAACATAGCAGTCAATACGTTCCTTCCATACCCAACATATGGACTTTTAAATGTTTGAACCGTCGCTCTTATTTTAGCCATGGTAAATTTGTCCATTAATTTTATTAAGGATAGGCAGGTAGAAACCTGCATTAAATCATAGGTTGGCATTGATACACAAACCTGAGGTGGTTGTTTAGGCTTACTCATACTATTGTCTCCTTGTTTTCTATTTCAACTAATTCGTCATCTATCTCATCTTTTTCTAAATCTTCTTTTGGAAGCTTTAAAACTCTTATGGGTGGAAAAGGATGTTTATGATTTCCTTGCGGAAATCTTTTTTGACAACCAAACTCTCCATTAAAATATTGCTCTATCATGGTAGCAGTTCGTGATTTTTCTTTAGTCCAATCCACTCGTTTAAGTTCGTCATAAAATTCATCATAAATAAAATAATAACTATTATCATCTGATAGAATGGATCCAGTTTTAAAAGACGCAAAAGTGCCTGCTTGTGGTCCGTTTACAAAATCTATTAATGCTTTTTTTAATGTGTCTATTGGATTAGTTCCTGCAGGTGGTTTAATGGTTTCCATGTTGGCCCACAAAGTATTTAGTATAACTTGGTATTCGTTTTGTTTTAATATTGGTGGAAATATTGGAGTCTGCTCCGCTATCAAAGCACGCATTTCTTTCATCTCTGATATTTTTTTAATATTCTTTGCATGAATTTGTACAACCTTACCGTCAGCTAAATCTATATTTATAAAAAACTCTGGATCTGGTTTATAATCCATTTTAATTAACCCAGACACTTGAGGCCAGCTTATGCTCCCGTGGCTGCCAATACCAAATTTTCTTTTTAGACAAGTCCCTTTTGCACAATAAGCAGAAATAGGTAAGTCGCTACATTTAAAACCTTTAGTCTCATTCTTCCAATATTTAATTTTTTCATTTACCTTACCATCCCCCCATACAGTATCATACACAATATAATTTCTAGCAGCCTCTAAAACTTTTTTATCCCAATCATCTGGAAATTTTTTCTTAGCAAATACCATGTAGTTATATAAAAACCTATCTCGCTCATCTTGTAGTTTGGTCCCTGATGCCTGAATCTCTTTGCATATCATCTGTAAACAAGGGGGGCCATCATGAAACTCTTCTGGTCCACCAGTTATAACCTCTGTAATTTTTTTATTTCCTATTTCTTTGAGAGACTTTTCTGTTTGTAGATTTAAATTTGCTACCTTTAAAAATTCTTCTAGATCCATCTTGCCTCCACTAGGCAAAATAGCTTTACGCTCTATTCCTTTATAATAGGGTAAATTAATAAAACTACCAGATGTTTTTTCATTGTTTTGGTTTACTCCTAGTTTAGTTTGTTTAGGATATATTTCTGTGTTGTGTGGTAGTTTAAATAAAAATAATAAATTAGATAAGAATTCTCTTATTAAAGTAGCTGGCACTTTTTCTTTTGTAAACACATATATATGTAATCCACCACTTTTAGACTCTATTGGAATTACAGGTAAGTTTTTTTCTTGTATTATATCTAAATATTTTTTTAATTTAAAATCTTTATAGTTCTTGGGATCTACGTCTATTGCACCAAAGCTTGCTTTTGCGTTATCATCACAAGGTTGTATGCCTATGGATCTTTTACCATCAAGATGATCTTGATAATCTTGTGTTGTTATATTTCGTTTGGACCAACCATAGTCACCAGGATCAAATTTTAATTTACCAGAATCGGGATCAACGTAACCATTCTCGACATTACAGAATCCATAGTCTCTTTGTAATCCACTAAAAAATTTTTCAAAGTCTTCCATAAAAATAAGGGCGGCTAAACTCTCGCCTCACCGCCCTCTCACTAGCCAAGTGTACTCATCAAAGTACTCGGTTATACAATGTCCGCCTTTGCTTGTGCTTTATCATACTGAGGTTTAGCTGCTCCTTTCGATACAGTTTTTTGAAGTTGCTGTGCAATTTCATATATCTCAGCATCATTCTTATCTGCAACATCAAGATTTCTAACTCTTGAAGGCTTATAGACATGCCAACTTTTACTACCCGCTGTTTTACCGAAGGTCTTTAGATTGTAGACCGCAGAAAAAGCTGCAGGGTTGAAAGAACCATCCGCATCTGAGAACCTAAGGTTCTTAATCAGATTGTTTAGTTCTCTAGCTGGTGTAAGATTAGAAGATCTCATAGGTATGACCGCAGGTTTTAACTCTTTATTCACCATCGCTAGTGCATAAAAGTATGCAGTCTTCTCTACATAATTACCATTAGGTAATCTGTATCTACCATTTCTCTCCTCAACAGCATCAGCTGGAATCTCTAAATGAGTTCCTACTGGAGCAGAAGCACTGTCGCCCCTCTCTTGCCATTCAGGATACCTTGTTTGAGAGTGTGCAATTACAACGTCTAATCCCTCATTGCCATCGATCAGTTGACCGAAACCAGATGCATATATCATGCCAGGTTTTGCACCTTCAACATGTTTTGCATCTCTCTCGTTACACTCTGGTGAAAGTTGATGAAGAATTTTTAAGATCGGTGTTGATACATCATCCGACTTAATTTCTTCAGAACCTTTACCTGAGTCCTGTCTTAGATTAATAGTTGCAAGTGACCCTGCACTATTCTTTTTTACTACTTCTTTACTCATATATCCTCCTATTGGTTTGATGGTTTAGTAGTTTATTTGGTTTTAATTTCCGTTTGATTTCCTTCAAACGTGTTGAACAACTCTGCAGGAATTTTACCACCACGTTCGTGATAGTCCCGCAAAGTTGTTCTAAGAGTACCAGCATGAACTGCAATCTTTCGATCAGGTTCATAACCTTGTCCTCTTGCAAGTGAAGCGTATTGCTCCGCCTTGTTATCTTCGTTCAGACCAAACTTAACTGTAATTTCATTTTTTACAATTGAGCCTAATCCGTTTTTTCGAAGCCAGTTGTGTGCCTCTTCTTTCTTTGCTGCAATAATTGAGACACCAAAAACATCTTTAATTTTTATTTCAGAACCATCTTTTAATGTTAAAGTTTTTAAATTAAGTTGGCTCATCAAATCTGGAATGATCATAGTAGAGTAATATTTTTCTCTCTCTTTCATTTCTTTGATTTTGTTTTCTTGATTTTCGATTTCTTGTTTGATTTCCTGAAGCGTGTTTAGCTCTTTAGATAACTGATCAGGGTTAACAGTAGACACCTGGTTAGGTGCATCTTTTCTTAGATCTATAGTCATTACTTTCTCCATATATGTTTAATAGTTTAATTTATAAAATCGCACCTCCATTATATATGGGACAATTATATGTTGTCAAGTTTATTTTTGAAAAATATTTATCTCTATTGGATAATAAGTTTTTTCTTGGCGATCCCATTTTAAAAGTTTGTATCTACCATTGGTTGTATCTGAAACTAATGAACATACTACACCTATGATAGCTGGATCTCCTGATAATAAAAGATAATCGTCAGCCGTGTAGTTTTTTAGAAGAGTTCTAAGTTTCATAACTAAGGGCCCTGGAGAATGTATCATTTGAGAAAATTCTGGTAGCACCGTTACAATGTCACCATATTTTTGTGCACCTACAATATTATATTTAGGTTCACCTCTTGAGGTCCCTGGTATCTCTTGTATTAAATAAACTTTGCTCATTGACTTTTTAACTTTCAGCTAATATATAACAATTAGAAAGCAAAAGTAAACATAAATTATAAGTTTAAAATGAATGACTGGATGATTATTGATAGTATTAATACTAAACCATTTTCAAAAATGGTTAAAAAAACAATTGAAGATATGTCTCCCATATCTCTCACTCATAAAAGCACAACAGGAAAAAATGCTAAACAATATCAGTTATTCGACCGTCTTAAACATCATACTATGATTAATAAAGTAAAAGAAATAATATCATTAAATTTAAAAAAACATTTAGGGTATAAAATAAATAATTTAAAATTACTGTCTGCTTGGACAGTTTTAGGATATAAAAATACTTATCATACATTGCACAGACACAACTCTAAAAAAAACCATGTATCTTCGGTAATTTATTTAAAAGTTCCAAAATCAGATAAACATAGTTTTTATTATCTCCATCAACAAAACGAAGAAATTTTTTGTGAAAGATTAAATCCTAAAGAAGGAAATATATTTATATTTCCAGTTTGGTTATGGCATGGTGTTTACCCTCAATCAGAGAGGGGTCTAAGACAAACTTTAAATCTTGATTTTGAATATGAATTATAAATTTAAAACAAAGCCTTATGCGCATCAATTAAAAGCTTTAGAACGTTCTTGGGATAAAGAATACTTTGCCTATTTTATGGAAATGGGTACAGGTAAATCTAAAGTGTTAATTGATAATGCATCAATGCTTTATGATAAAGGCGAGATAAACGGGCTTCTCTTAATTGCTCCAAAAGGTGTATACAAAAATTGGTACGAAGGTGAGATACCTACGCACATGGTTGACCACATCGAAAAAAATGTAGTGCTGTGGCAGACCTCCAATAATAGCACTGAACAACTAAAAAAATTAAATAGTCTGTTTGCAACAGGTACAGATTTTCATATTTTAGTTATGAATGTAGAAGCTTTTTCTTATCCAAAAGCTACAAATTTTGCCATGCGTTTTTTAAATTCACATAAAGCTATGGTGGCAATTGACGAGTCTACAACTATCAAAACTCCTACGGCTAATAGAACAAAAAATATTATTAAATTAAAAGAGCTATCTAAGTACAGAAGAATTTTAACTGGCTCTCCTATCACAAATTCACCATTAGATCTTTGGAGTCAGGCTCAGTTTCTTGATTCCTGGCTCTTGGGGTTTGATTCGTATTGGGCGTATCGTGCACACTATTGCATCATGAAAACTATGAACCTGGGATCAAGAACAGTTAGTGTTCCTGTTGGACCCAACAGAAGAAACATACCCGAACTAGAAGATAAGATAAAAAAATTTAG
>Ga0208919_1001766_pt1 | contig 11998 bp, 7 predicted proteins | sample 4_EtaG_FD_184076 | JGI IMG/M metagenome (GOLD analysis project Ga0208919, IMG submission 184076) | Marine viral communities from the Subarctic Pacific Ocean - 4_ETSP_OMZ_AT15127 metaG (SPAdes) (version 3) | ecosystem: Environmental > Aquatic > Marine > Oceanic | place: Pacific Ocean | collected...
GAACAAGCTATTGAACACCTATATAACGAGGTAGGTGGAGAGGAGAATTATAATCTGATGATGGAGTGGGCAGCAGACAACCTACAACCTTGGGAAGTTGAAGCTTACAATAAACAAATTGAAAACCTAGATGCAAATACTAACTTTGCTGTACTAGGTATGCAAGCTCGTTATCAAAATTCGGTGGGTATACCACCAAACCTACTGTCTGGTGATGTAGGAGAGGACATAGCTCCTCGCTTTGAATCACTAGCAGAACTTACTTCGGCAATGAGCGATCCGAAGTATGGACAAGATCCAGCTTACCGTGCACGTGTGGCACAGAAGTTGAGATTTTCAAGTGTGCTCTAACAAAGAAACAAAGGACAAAACCAAAAAGTAAGACCTAGCCCTATGCGTAGGATAACTTTGTACCGAACCTTGTGAGACCGAGATTTCCGAGTTATTAACCAATAACCCTTAATCTAAGGAAAAACAATATGGCACAAGACTATACCGCAATTCATAGGGCGGGTGTGGATAATGCAACAACTGGATCTACTGGTCAAGGTCGTGCATTATTCCTCAAGCTGTATGCAGGAGAAGTGCTTACAGCGTTCCAATCTAAGAATATCATGATGCCTTTGCATCGTGTGCGAACAATATCAAAAGGTAAGTCAGCCCAGTTTCCGATGACAGGTAAGTACCGAGATGCGGGCTACCATACACCGGGAAAGGAAATCGTTCCAACTGCTGCCAAGCAGGGTGAGAGGATCGTTTCGATTGATGACCTGTTAGTTAATGCTCAGTTCATTCCGAACATTGACGAAGCAATGTCTCATTATGACATACGTTCCATCTACACTCAGGAGGCAGGATTTGGTCTCGGTAAAGTTGCTGACCAAAATATCTTGAGACTTGCAATTAAAGGTGCTTTGTGTGAAAGTTCAGCTATGGCTGCTCTTACTACAGGTGCACCAATGATTCAAGAGTACTCAGCATTTGCAGATGAGGACTTCACCCAGAATGTTGTCATTGGGGCAACTGCTGGAGCAACCTCAGATATTGCTAAATCCAGAGAGCCTCAGTCTATTGCACAGGCAATCATGGATGCAAAGCGTATCTTACAAAATGCAGATGTACCCGGAGAACCTTTCGTTGTTTTAAACAATGATACATATTTCGATATGTTCAAGGTCTCTGGATCAAATCCGCTTAACGACCTAGTTATCTTCAATCGTGATATAGGTGGATCTGGTAGTCCAATGTCAGGTGCAGTCCCTCAAATCTTAGGGATGCCTGTGTATGTGACTAACCATTTAGGTTCATTCAGTGTTGGTACTAACACCTGGAATTCAGCTTTATGGACTATTGCAAGTCACGTAGGCCAACATAAAACTGGTACTACTACTTGGGGTTCAGATCAGCCTTTAGCTGGTGAATCTTATCGTACTACTCAGTATGACACAGGTAGTACAGATCACGCTGCATGGACTACAGAAGTAACTAACAATAATGCAACTGCTGGAACAAGAATTACGGCACGAATATCTGCTGTTGCACAGCGTGTTATTGGATTAGTAATGACTGTGGATGCAGTTGCTACTGTTAAATTAATGGATCTCTCAGTTGAATCCGAGTATCAGATCAACAGACAGGGTACATTAATGGTATCTAAGTATGCGATGGGACATAACGTATTACGCCCAGCGTGTGCTGTTGCTTTGATTCAAGGACTATAGGATCAAGGTAATTCTTTTTGGGAGTATCCTTTAACTAGGGTGCTCCCTTTTTTTTACTACATTAGAAAGGTAACATGAGTCTAAATAGAATGACTGAATTAGAGGCAGTCAATACCATGTTGGTGACGATTGGAGAACAGCCAGTTTCTAGTTTAGATAACTTAGCAGGACTTCAAGATGCTAGTATTGCCCGACAGATACTCTCTAACATATCACGTGCAGTACAATCTAAAGGGTGGGTATTCAATTTAGATCTTCAAGTTACATATACTCCAGATACAAATGGAGAAATTGTTTTAGGATCAAATGTTTTACGAATTGATACTACCTCTAAAGTTAGAAGTTCAACGAAAGACATAGTTGAACGAGGTGGTAAACTATATGATAGAGAGAAAAACACAAGTGTATTCACTGACTCCATAAAGGTAGATAGAGTAATTGTTTTAAACTTTGATGACTTACCAGAGGCCGCACGAAGATACATAGCAACTAGATCTGCTCGTGTGTTTCATGACAGGGTAGTTGGATCAGGTGAGTTACATAGGTTCTTTCAAGAAGATGAACATATGGCTTGGAGTGAACTATTAGAATATGAAGCAGAGATGGGAGACTATACCATCTTTGATGACTATGATGTGTATAGAATAATAGAGAGAGACTCAGGTAAGTCAAGACAAACTACAACACCAACAACATAAAATGGCATTAATATCAGGAACAATCCCCAGTTTAATTAATGGTGTCTCACAGCAACCCGCAACACTCAGGTTGCCTACACAGGGTGAGGTACAAGAGAATGGATTGTCTCACATTGCAAGAGGTCTAGAGAAACGACCATGTACTGAGCATGTAAAAACTATTGCTGGTGTAACATCAAATAATAGTAATGATGTATTTATCCATACTATCAGAAGAAGTGAGGATGAGGCATATGCCTTTATTGTAAAAGGAACTGATGTTGGAAGTACAGAACCCTCAGTTAAGTTAATTGATTTAACAGGTTATGCAACTGGTACTCCGGGTAATGAAGTGTATATAAAAAAGGATGATCAAGGTTCTACTAACATAACCGCATCAGACCCACTAAGTGCATCCTCTAATACTGATGTACGAAATTACTTAGGTAACTTCACTTCCTCTAATGCTTTTGAACCTAGTAAACTATCTGCCACCACTATTGCTGACTTTACCTTTCTACTTAATAAAACTGTGGTAGTACAGCAGTCTAGTGCTGATGCAGATGATAGAGATTATGAAGCACTAATCTACTTTAAGATAGGAGACTTTGGTGCAGACTACAAGGTAGAAATTAAAGAGTATAATGTTGATGCTGATGGAGAGATGAATCCTGCATCAATAAGATCAACAAAGACAGCAACCTATAAGACTCCAGATAATAAAACAAAGAGTAGATCTGGTAGTGGTTCCACAGGAAACACTGAGTCAATAAATAATCAAGCGGCTGTTATAGTTAGTAATATAGCATGGAACTTATATGATGGAACTGTTGGTGGTAAAACTGATAAAGTTGAATTAAAGCAAGCGGCTACAGCCGGGTCTGGAGGCTCACAAGGAGTACCAGTAGGTGAGGCATATGTACATGATACAGCAGTAAGTGAACTAAATGACTCATCAATACCCTACACAGGTACAGTAGGTGTTATTGATGAAGGTACATTTAGTGGAACCGCTTTAAAATCATTAGGTGGAACTTTTACTACTACATACAATGCTGGTGAGAGTTTAATGCATATTAGTAATAGTCAGTATCCCTTTACAGTAGAAGTTACAGATGGTAAGGGTGACGCTTACATGAGAGCAATTAATGGAAGTGATGAGGTTGCACAGTTCGGACATCTACCCGGATCAGGACTACCATCTCCTCAAGCAGATGACTTTGTTGCAAAAATATCAGGAGATAAATCTTCAGGACAAGATGACTACTATGTTAAGTGGGAAGGTAATGTATGGAAAGAAACAATTAGACCTGTGTATCCCGGTGGAACAACAGGACATACACATGCAACAGTTAAGAAGAATGCAAGAACTAGTTTTAATGCAGCAACAATGCCAGTCAATCTCTATAAGGCTTTTGGCACAGTAGATGGAACAGCTAATTCAATATACTATATTCTTAGTACAGTAGACTGGTCATCCCGTACTGTAGGAGATCTAAATACAAACCCTTTTCCTTCATTTGCAAACTATGCATTAAGTGATCCTCCTGCGGATGCAACTGATGCAACATATACAATCAATGATATATTCTTCCACAGGAATAGATTAGGATTTGTGTCAGATGAGAACGTAATACTGTCAGAGGCAGGAGAGTATTTCAATTTTTGGCACACTACTGTACTGTCTGTACTAGATACAGCAGTTATTGATGTAGCAGTTAGTAATAACCAAGTGGCTATATTGAAATCCGCTATACCATTTCAAGAGAACCTTGTATTGTTCTCAGATCTCCAGCAGTTCAAACTAACTTCCCAACAGTTCCTTACCCCTACCTCAGTAACAGTTGATGTTGCAACGAACTTTGAGACCTCTACAGAGGTAAAACCTGTTCCTGCTGGTAAAACAATCTTTTTCCCATTTAAACGAGGGTCATACTCAGGTATCCGAGAGTACTTCATTGATGTAGCATCCGAGACTAATGATGCAAATGAAGTAACTGCTCATGTACCAGAGTACATAGAGGGTACAGTTAAGAAGATGGCGGTGTCCTCTAATGAGGAGGTACTACTTATATTGTCTGATACTGACCGAAGGGAACTAATAGTTTACAAGTATTACTATAATGATAAAGAGAAGCTACAGTCTGCATGGTCTAAGTGGAAGTTTGATGCAGATATAATTGATGTTGAGTTTATAGGCTCAGTAGCTTTTATGCTATTTAGACGAGGAAATGGGACTAACGATCCAGTTTATCTAGAGAAACTAAACCTGTCCGTAGATAGTGCAACCACTGTACTTGATGATCAGATAGGAGTTAGGTTAGATAGAAGAGTTAAACTAGCTACTGGAGGTGTTACCTCACTACCATACTCAGATGCAGACTATGATAAACTAACAACAAGTACAGTACAGGTCAGTGGTAGTGGTCAGTTTGGATCTAACTTAAAACTTAAGAACCTAAATACAACAGGTAACTTTGCTCCAAGAGTGGGACAAACATTCTCTGCTTCAGGAGTTAGTGGAACTAAGTATAAGGTAATTGGTACTGAAGCACTTGCCAGTGATAACACATGTACCATAAAGATAACTCCATCAATAGCTGAATCAGCTAAGTGGGATGATGGTAAAGTTCTTACCTTCGATGAAAGAGAAGTAGAATACATAGTTGAAACTGGGGAGAAGATAGCGTCAAGTCAGTTAGCAGGAGTATTAGCTAATGGAACTCAATTATCTAACCAACGTGGGAATAGTACTCCTATAGTATACGCAGGTATACCATATGACTTTAGGTACCAGTTCTCACAACAGTTTGTTAAGAATAATGATAACTCAATTAACTCAGGTAGATTACAAATTAGAAACTTTGAGATTTCTTACGATAAAACAGGAGCATTTACAGTAGAGGTTTCTCCTAGACCATTTGATAATCTCTATAGAGATGTTAATATACGTGAGTTCACTGGAGTTATTGTAGGTACCTCACTGCTAGGAAAGAAACAACTGGAAACAGGGGTATTCAGGGTGCCTGTATATTGTAATTCAAAGGATGTTAAGATAACAGTTAATAGTACATCTTGGTATCCACTTGCTTTACAGTCGGCTGATTGGGAAGCACTTCAAGTACTAAGGAACCAAAGAGTTTAATGGGATATAAGGTAAGAAAAACTATTAAAAGGGACTGTGAGATTCTAGCTGAAAAGATGAGAGAGTCCGACAGAAATGAAATATGGAGTTCACATAGGGCCACACCTATAGAAGCCCTTGAACAAGGATTAAATGAATCAGGAGACTTTTGTTACACCTTATTACTTAATGAGGAAGTAGTTGGTATCTTTGGAGTAAATAGAGTAGATAACAAGTCGGGAGTAGTGTGGCTAATGGGGTCTAATAATATGACCTCAAATAAATCAGGCTTCTATAAAGTATCAAAAAAGTATCTTAGACTATTTAGGAAAGAGTTTAGTTTGTTATTTAACTATGTAGATGATCGTAATAAACAAACAGCTAAGTGGTTGGAGAAGTTAGGGTTCTCATTTATACAGCAGGAACCTAAGTTTGGAGCAGATAAAATACCATTTAATTTATTTATGATAGGGAGATAATATGTGTCATCCAGTAGCTATGGTAGCAATGGCAGTTGTACAACAACAACAAGCACAGCAAGCACAAGATGCACAAGTTAGTGCTATGAATGCGGCTGCTGAAGAAAATGCTAAAAGACAGACTGAGGCGTATCAAAATGACATGGCTTCAGCATATGCAGAAGAAATAAACATAGAAGAAGAAGGATTTAAAAGTGCTGAAGATGCTGCTAGTGCTAAATTAGATATGCTTGTAATGGCAAGAGAAGATCAGGCTAGATTACGTTCACAGAATATGGAAACAATAGGAGGTGGACAGACTGCTGATGCTATTATGGGTAATCTAAGACGACATATTGCTGGCAATGTAAGAGATCTAGAAGATAATTATCAGAGAGGAGTAACATCAAGAAGAAAAGAGAGGGAAGGCATCACCAGAGACAGAATAAGTAGACGTATATCATACAAGAGTGCCCTTAATAGTATGCCTACAGGTTCATATGCTTCTCAAAATGAGAGAAATATGAAAATGATAAGCTCCGGTTTTCAAGGATACGCTGGTTACAAGAGTTATACTAAAGTAACTCCAGCCGCAGACGCATCAACTACAGGATAATATAATGGCTTCAAAAGCAGAATTACTAGCTTCCGCTAGAAAGAGAGGACAAAAGCAAAAGATCTTTCGCAGAGGTCGTGGTACTAATACAAGTGTACGACAACCGGGTGTTGATCAAAGTGCTGGAAGAGAAGCAAAGGCTGTATCCGATTTTCTAGGTACTTTTCTTAATGTGGGGCCGGGTGTTCTTGATGCACACAATAAAGAGACAAACGAAGAGAATAAGAAGTTAGTTGCAAAGGGAGAAGCGACCTACAAAAATACATCTCCAGATCAAAGGAGACAGTTCCGAGAAGCTATCAGAAGTGGGACAATATCTGGAGGAGAGAGTCCATACTTTAGGGAAGGTTTGAATAGGGCACAAGCTGATGCAATGTCTTTAGAGTATGGTAATGCAGTTTTTCTAGCTTGGGAACAAAGTGATGCAAAGAATAGTTCAGATCCAGAGGCATTAAATAATTTTCTAAATGAGTTCCAGCATAAAGCTGATGGCCCACCGGGACAGAATCGTTCATGGGAGGAACGTGTAGGTGACTTAGGTGAACAAGTTGCTAATGAAGAGTTTCAACCTAGAGCAGATGCAATTAAAAGACAGTTGATGCAGATGCACTCAGAGCATCAGAGAAGTGAGTACAAAAAGAAAGCACAAGATCTCGTTGAATCTTCTGAATATAAAAAATTTATAGATCCCACTATGGATGAGTTAATTTCGGTAGGTGAAATAGATGCTATTTTAGCAAAAGAACAACTAGTAAGTGATTTAGTTACAACAAGACAGAATGTGTTAGATTCTAAAAATCGGGTACCTGTTAATGGAGAAGCAAAGGAGAAATTCATATCAAACTTTGTTAATAAACATACTAGTGGCCCTAATACTAATATAAAAGGACTCATTAAAACTGCCGAAGTAAAATTTGAAGAGGAGAAAAAAGGTATAGAGGCATCATTAGATCATCATATGACTACAGTGATGGGTAAAGATGGTGCAAAAAAAGTATTTAGTGTAGCCTCATTTAATAAAGAGGTTAAAAAGCAGAACCTTGAAATAGCTAAAAATGATCCTAAGAAATACAGAAGTGGCTCTAGAGTTACCCTTAAACCTCTTCCTCCAGTAGAATTAGCTCAAGAAGAGATGGTAGATATAGCATCTTTTATTCCTCACCACTCTGAAAAAGATCCAAATGAACCAGTAGTACCAATGTTACTACCTCCAGCAGAATTAGCTCCTCCTATAGATGAACCAGAACCAACCTCTATAGTACTTGCATCAAGAGAGATAGGTGGTAAAGACTTTTCTAATAAACAAATTGTTATTGCTGAAGGAGAACTTGAGTACATTGATAGGGAACCTTCTGTACCAGAGGACATTCCCGTACCACAACCTATTCAACCTCTTAAACCTACTAAAATGAAAGAGGCAATGGAACTAGCTATTGAAGGTATTAACCCTGCAAAAACTAGTTACGGATTAGTTGCATATAATACAGAAGATGAAGCACAGAAAATAGTGGATAATATTAGAGATAATGTTGTAGGAGATACCACTGGTACTTGGGAATTCGCCATTAAAAAGGTGGGAGATGTGTACCAAGTACAAACTCAAGGAGGAGCTACTATAACAGATAATCAACATGAGGCTTTCTTTAATGCACTAGCTTCTGAGTATCCCGGAGAAATGGGGAACTTAAATGCCCGTTGGGATGATAAGGTAAAAGATAAAGACTTTGTTCAAATAATTTCACCAGACCGAACTAAACCTAAAAAGAAGAAAAGGACATAATATGGATCAGCGTCAGTTAAGTGGAATAACGCCTCCTAGAATATCAGAAAGAAAAGGTCTTAAATTAGGAGTAGATAAAACTAGCCCATTAATCTCACAAAATATAGTAACCGCAAAAGCTAAACCAATAGGAAAAGCTGAGATTGATGAGGTAGCTCAAAGACTTCACAGAGAGAAGTTAGCTGGAAATGCTTTAACAAACTTTATCCATAATATGAATTCTGATAATGAGGAGTATATTGATCAAGGTCATGCTCCCTCATGGGTACTTGAGAAGTCTGCAAAAAATCTTGCTAATAAAGCACTAACAACTGGTAATAAGAAATGGTTAGATTTAATAGGTAAAGTAGATACATATGGTGGCGGTAACTATGCCCAAACCCAAAAGGGTAGAAAGATTATTAGAGATACAATAAATGAAATAGAAAGAAAAGCAAACGAAAGTGAGGATAGAGAATATAAAAGGAGATCAAGAGGAAAAGAAAAGTTAAAGCACGGGTTTACTGTTGGATTCAATAGAGTTTTAGGTATGGAAGAGGGGCCAGAAAAAGAAGCTCTAATAAAAAAGATGAAAGAAGAAGCATTCACTAATGGACTTAGTGATGTGTATCAAAATATATATAGGAATTATGATTTAATTAATGAAAGAGAAGGAGAACCAACAGTACTTAGTGATAAAGCTATGATGCCTAAGATTCTAGAGTGGATTAATGAACCGGGTAACTTTGGGACTTTTGACACAATGACTGCTGGAGTTACAACATTCCTTGCTGAGAACAATATAAAGGTAAATGAGAATCAGCAGAGTAAAATAGATAAACTATTAAAAGCCTACACACCATTGGAAGGTATTAACGAATTCAAAGAGTTAAGTGAGTCAATAGATAAATTTGGGGAGGACTATCTTAAAAAATTAAGTATCAATGCAAAGTTCGTACCAGACCAAGCAAGGACAGCCTCATTAGATCAAAGAGCAAACTTAATAAAAAGATTTCGTAAAGTACTTAATGAACACAGATTAGAAATAAAGGGAAAAGAAGGACAATATGTACCTTACGGCTTATGGTCTACAGAACAGAAAAATGAATTATATCAAGACTTACTTACAGTAAGAAATGGTTATTTAGATACTGCTCGTACTGAAATTAAAAAGGCTTATGATGAAAATACTCCTACACCTAACGATGCCAAAACAAATGCTGAGTACAATAAAGTATACACAGAGTTAGGTACTCTTAATTATTTAGCTGGAACTGGTACATCTTTAACTACTGCTCAAGAAGAAAGACGGAAAAACCTAGAACTAGAACTAAAATACAAGTGGCCTAAAAAATGGGATGAACATAGGAAATCAGAGATAAAGAGAGATGAGCCTGAAAAGGATGTGATTAGCTTTGCTAAAGATGCTGACCCTGAGCATACACAGGCAATAAGAGATTTACTTGCGGAATACTCTTTTGAGACTCCTGAGTACATGCAGATGAAAGTTGATGAATATACTAATAAGAATAAGATTAAACCAGATACAGAGGCTCAAGCAGAAATAGATAGATTCAAGCAGAGTGGAACTAAACTAGATGAAATTCCTACTACTAAGGATTCTCTTGATTTGTTTGATAAACTACTTACCTCCATATTCCCCGGATACCAGCCCGGATTAATGGCTTTAAAGTTTGCAGATGTAGTAAAGAGAGTACCTACCTTTCCAATGCAAGCATTCTATATGATAAGAGAGAATAGAAAGAACATTAAAGATGCCATTAAAGGAAAACTTAAAGCTAAAATATTAGGTGAAAAAGGGGAAAAGGGTCTTAATGTACCTTATGGGGCACTATGGTCTGATCAGCAGAGAGAAGATTTTAATAAGGAATCGGATGCTGAAATTATGGAGGAGTTCTTAAAAGAAGATTCCAAAATTATTAAAGACTTGAAAGCCCTTTCTCCTGATAAAGAATCAACAAAAGATAAACCAGAAGAGATCGTAGAGATGACGGACTTAAGGCTTAAAGAGGCTTTTCCTAATTATAAAGATAGTGACTTAAGTAACATGGGAGAGACTCTTGCAAACGATATTAAGAGTATAACTGATAATAGCAAGATGCGGGAAATATTTATAAAAATACTTCCTACTAGCAAGATTCCTAAATCTATTGAAGAAAGGAAAAAATTATTACTAACTGAGATTGTAAAACACTACACACTTTTAAAGCAAATAGGACAATAATATGGCTGAAGAACTAGTAGAATCCGAAGATTGGTTAGAGAAACTTACAAAGGAACTGAGTCTTGATCTATCTCCAGAAGAAACTGAGTATAAACGAAGTGAACATGAGATGCCTTATGATCCTCCTCGTGACTTAGTTCAGGGAGGAGCAATGGATAAGCGGTCTCTTGGTCTAAAGGATTATGGAGGTACTACAGTTGAACCCTCTTTAGAAAAAGTTGTTAAGAAAAAGGGGGAACAGATTGCAGAGTGGGGTAAACAAGGGATGAAAGATTTATTTGTTGGAGAAGGTGAACCATATGTAGTTAATACCAAAGAAGAAGGCGAGACTCCTGATAAACCTAGTTACATGACAGACTCTATTGTAAGAGGTTTTGGTGGGGGTATGGTTAGTGGTATAAAGAATGCAGGAGAGTTCTTCGGTTTAAAGACATTATACGAAGAGGGAAGTAAAACACTTGATTACTTAGGAATGGATCATAATCTAGTATTTAATCTACCGGGACTTAAAGGATTTGATAAGGATAAACCTTTAGTCTTTCTATCTTCAGATGGCTACCTAGAAGATAAGATTGAAAAAGGAGAAGCCTTTCACTTACCTGAGTACCCTGAACCTGAGTATGGTATTAACAAAATATTAAAACCACTATCAAGGTACCTAAGTGGTGTTCTGATGACAAGAGCCTTTCTTCCTACAGGTACAGTTACACATCCAACAATGGGCTACAAGTTTCAGTATGACCCAACAGGAATAGCTAGAGATGTAGCTGGTACTATGCTTACGTTTAAACCACATGAGCCTAGATTATCAGACGCTTTACATGAGTATATTGAAGATACTCCAGTACCACTACTTGAGCCAGTTATTAACTTTTTAAAGTCTGATCCTACTGACTCAGATGCAGAGGGGAACTTAAAGATAGCTCTTGAAGCAACTGCTATTGGTAAACTAGGTAATGCAATGGTTGGACTAACTATGGTTAGTTACAAACTAGCAAGAAAGTGGTACCATGCAAAAGACTTAGGTGCATCTGAAGGAGAGTTAGCTAAGATCTCACAAATAGGAGCATCCGATATTAAAGAATATATGGATGGTGTTGCTAAAACTGATCAAAATAAGGTAGCTTTAGAGAAACTAGAGAAACTTAGAAAGAAATTAGAGAGGGCTGAATCAAAGGAAGCTCAGAAAGGTAAACCAGCAACAAAAGTATACAAGGAGGGAATGACTCCTGAAGAGGAGTTAGTATTAAAAGCTGTAGCTTTAGGTGATAGTGACATTGAAACAGCAATCACAGCAATGTTGACAGGTAAGCTAGACAAAAGTAAGAGAGTGTTAAACATTGGAGCATCACAGGAGCTAGGATGGGAACAAGTAATAGGAGCTATTGCTGCTGTATA
>Ga0208919_1001767_pt1 | contig 11980 bp, 12 predicted proteins | sample 4_EtaG_FD_184076 | JGI IMG/M metagenome (GOLD analysis project Ga0208919, IMG submission 184076) | Marine viral communities from the Subarctic Pacific Ocean - 4_ETSP_OMZ_AT15127 metaG (SPAdes) (version 3) | ecosystem: Environmental > Aquatic > Marine > Oceanic | place: Pacific Ocean | collected...
TGGTATTAACCGTTAATGGGGAGCTGATATCTATAGATATATCTGTTCAACAAGTGGTCAATGTTACATTAAACCTATACGAGCAATAATATGGTTATAGAAATAACATTAAGCATCAATATTTCAACCTCAGTTACTTTTATACTTTAGTGAGTCAATATGGCTAGCGAAATACATCAAGATGACATAGGTACACGATTTCTGGTTACCGTTAAAGATGATGGTATAGCTGTAAATTTGACCAGTGCTACCTTAAAACAGTTAAACTTTAGAAAACCGGATGATACCGTGTTAAATAGAGCTGCTTCCGGTCTTGGTGGAGGTAGCGAATCTTCAGGGATAATGTATTACGATACTGTCGCTGGCGATCTTGATGCGGTGGGTGTATATAAAATGCAGGGTAAGGTATCCATCCCTAGTGGTACGTATTACACTGATATTTACACTTTCAAAGTTCATTCTAATCTATAAGGGTTTCCTATGAGTTGGCAAGGCGAAATGGGCACAATAGTGAGGCACCTCATTAATGATGTGGATTCCTCAAGTTATTCTTTTTCAACCAGTAGAATCGAAACATCTATTCTGGTCGCAGCACAGCTATCTTCCTTTAATGTAGATTTTGCTAATGAGTATACTATTAATGTCGAAGGCTGTAGTTTAAGTCCAGACCCAACAGATACTGATACAAAAGACAATGCTTTTTTATCAATCATTTGCTTAAGGGCGGCGTGTATTATAGTTGGCAGTGAAATAAGAAGCGAATCAGGTAATGCTATATCTATCAAGGATGGCCCAAGTTCAATCGACCTTAGAGGTGTGACTGGTACATTAGCCGTTCTTTATAAAGATTTGTGTGAAAAATATGAGAGTGTTCTCTTAGATTATCGTGCCGGAAGTTCTGTTGCAGGACATGCTATATTGGGACCATATAGCCCTGGTTCTGATTTTGTTAGAAATAATGATCGTAGATCTGGACACATATTTTAAATTTAATAATTCAAGTGGTTAGACTTATAAAGGGGATTAGTTACAATGGCACCCACAATGAGAAGCTCTGGTGATATACTTAGTAATATCGCTACAAATTTAGCTGATAATAACGCGGGATTAATTTCTGCTGCTGATGTTCGTGACAATATGGAAGACACAGTATTCTCTATCAACAGGATTGTTGCCAGTGGAGATACAGATGTAGACTATCCATTTTATAACGATGTTAGAGCAAAAAAAGTATCATCAGTTGGTGGCACGTTTTATGCAGAATCAGGTATCTTATTCCCAAATGCTCCAATTAACCCATCAATAAGACAAACAGAGCCATGGCCCGGTGTAGCAACTATATCGCATGATGATTTGGCTGATCTTACTACTGGAGATACGCACACACAGTATGTATCTATTAGTGGATATAAATCCTTAAGAGAGATGACTGGCAATCTTGCTGTCGGGAATAACTGGGTCGGGGCTTCCGGTAATGACGGTGTGGGTTTCAAATTTGCTCCAAATGGAGATGGAACTGAAGATATTCTTACTTCTGGCGATTTTGTGTTTGATGACAACTCACGTATCAATACCGGGTTTTCTGTTGCCAAAGCGTGGTTAAACTTTGACGCTTCTGGCGTTGGAACCAGCGTACCAGTTATTCGTTCTTGGCATAATATCAGCGGTGTAACAAAAGACGCTGTTGGAAAATTTACTATCACATTTAATTCTGGAATTTTTGCTAATAATGATTATGTAGTATTTGGTGCAAGTAATGGCACAACAGGTTCTGGTTCTGCATCCGATATGTCTGTTAATACCGTAGCATGTACTATTAGAGATGGCAATGATGACGATACTGGATTAAGAACCTGCAGTTTTGTAATTCAAAACAAAGGTGAAGAATATGTTGATGGTAAAATTAATGACTTTGTAGCTTATGGATATGATCCAAATGCAACGTCTGGAACTGTACCTACTGTAGTCGGTTACGGTGGTTAATTATACACCATGATAAAGGTATAAATTAATGATAGTTCTGTCCGATAGAATAAAAGAGATAAGCCATTCTGTAGGCAATGGCAATATTCAACTAGAAGGTGCTGCAACTGGTTTTAGCTCTTTTGATAGCTTTTATGGTTCTGGTGACTTTCTGTATTATGCCATTACTGACGGCGTCAACTACGAAGTTGGATCAGGAGAGTTCGTCAAGGATGGTTCTCACCATGCTATCGCACGATTTCCATTTGATAGTTCTAATAGTGATGCGTTGGTTGACTGGGAGGCTGGTGTTAAAGAAGTATTTGTTACATACCCAGGTAAATCCTCGGTATTTTCTGCTTCTGGAGTAGGCACATTTCAAGAACCAGCCATGAGTGGATTGGCTTTTTGGGGTAGTAGGCAGATATTGGATTATAATTCAAATCTGGTATGGAATACTACAGATAGCAAACTTGGTATTCTCACCAATGATCCACAATACACAATTGATGTCGGTGGTTCCGAGATTGACTCAACTATTAGATCATCTGGTATGATTGTTGGTGATTCTGGCATTATGTTCTCTGGTGTTGTTGCTTCTGGTGGCAGACAAATAGAGCCATTTTTGAGATCACAGCTTGACAATCAAACCGGCACGGATGCCGTATTTTCTTTAAGCGGATTGGTTGACGAACGCTTGCTTTTTGAAAAACAAGTGAAGGGTTTTGTTTTAGCTGGTCCGGCCAGTGGCTGTACTCCAACGGAATGTTCACCAAACTATCCAACGTTTAGATACTTGACTCTTGAAGATATACCAAATCTTTCTTCTTTGTACACAACAGAGTATTATGAGGAAGGCGTTGAAGGTAATATACTTTTCTATAAGGAAAGTGGAGTCTATCAAGCTGATCCATTTTTTACATGGAAGAAAGCCTCCAACCGTCTTGGATTAGTGGTTGCCGATCCACAGTATACATTAGACGTGAACGGAACTGCTGGAATTAGCGGTGATTTACGGGTTAGGGGTGATGTCCATATCGGTGAATCATCTATGTTCTTGTCCGAATCCGGAATAACTTTTGGTGGTAGTAATAGTGTCCAATTGACTTCAGCCGGGCTATCTTTTGTCAGTGGTGTTGGCACTAGTGGCATCCAAATGTCCGCAACCGCAATATCTTTTGATACTAGCAGTGGCGTTCAATTGTCCGCAGGAGGGATGTCTTTTGATACTATTAGCGGAGTCCAGGTGACCGAATCCGGAATATCTTTTGGTAGTGGTGTTTTTGGAACTAGTGGTATCCAAGTCTCTGCAACCGGGATAACTTTTGGAACTACCAGCGGTATTGAAGTCACCGAATCCGGGATAACTTTTGAAACCATTAGCGGAGTCCAAGTAACCGAATCTGGAATATCTTTTGGTACTGGTCCCTTTGGTACTAGTGGTATCCAAGTGTCCGCGACCGGAATATCTTTTAATGCTACCAGCGGCATTGAAGTGACCGAATCCGGGATAACTTTTGAAACCATTAGCGGGGTCCAAGTAACCGAATCTGGAATATCCTTCGGTGTTGGTCCCTTTGGAACTAGTGGTATCCAAATGTCCGCGACGGGAATATCTTTTGGGACTACCAGCGGCATTGAAGTGACCGAATCCGGGATAACTTTTGAAACCATTAGCGGGGTCCAAGTAACCGAATCCGGGATATCTTTTGGTGTTAGCCCCTTTGGAACTAGTGGCATCCAAGTCTCTGCAACCGGAATATCTTTTAATACTACCAGTGGTATTGAAGTGACCGAATCTGGGATAACTTTTGGTACTAGTGGAATCCAAGTGTCCTCAACCGGCATCTCTACTACTAATAGTCCTGTAAGCGGTATAGCATCGACTAACACAGTCATTAATTCTAGCGGCTTCATGATGATACCAGGATATTCCACTTCGGGTGAAGTAATTACTGCTATGCCTCCTTCTCTTCCACATAGTGGAGTATTCGCGGTTGGTGGCACACATCTTATGTGGTGCAATGGAACAACTTGGTTAAGCGGAATATTGGCTTAATACATTATTAAAGACTGAAATAACCTAAACTTTGGAGAGATAAATGTCAAATTCAATAAAACCAGCCAGTAGCTCCGTTGTAGCTATAAATAATGGGGGAGCATCTCTTGGCAGCATGGGTCTAAAAACTGGTAATACACATGTGTTATCACCATATCCCGGAACTACTGAAGTGCTAACTTCCGGAGCAATGAATTCTACTTACTTTTACAGGTTTAACAGTGAAACCGTTACCACTGTACCATTTGCTACTACTAGTGCAGAAACTGTTACGGTTGTCGATGCTATAGCTAATCGTAGTATCGAAGTGGTCAGCTATGTTATTGTAGCCAGTGGAGAAAGTCAAGTCAAATTTCTTTCCAACAGTACGCCAATAACAAGTGGTCTAACATTGGGTGATAATGGTGGTGTATCTAGTACCAATAACGAAGGTTTAATGAGAACTTCAGACGGTGAAGCTCTGAAATTCTCTAGCGATACTGCAGCTACTACGATGGGCGGTCATGTCTCTTATAAGGTGGTCTAATGCCAGTTACAATACCAGAAAGTGTGTTCACTAAATACTACGATGTTATCGACTCTACTTTTACTATATTTGGCGTTACATGTCAACTTGTTTACATAGAAAAAGTGGAAGAGATCTCAAACTCGTATGATAATATTGCTCCACATAAGTCTATCAATATGCATAGGCGAAACGAAGATGAATATAGACGACAAGATAAGGTTATCCGTGAAGTTGAAAAATTAGAAGATATTAATTTAAAGGTGTATTGGGAACGTAAAGATTTTACTAAGGTGGCAAGTGACATATCTCTTGCAGACAATGCAATTCAGACGATTTTCTTTGCTACAGATTTAGCTAAGATAAAAAGAGCAAAAGAACTTATAGTACATAAGGGTATTAAAGATTCTCAGGAAATGACATTCAAAAGAAGTGGCGAGCCATTTCCAATGGGATTGAGAAAAAACCGTTATTTTGGTTGTTTTTGGGAGCGTTCATAGTGGGTATCAGGATAGTAGATAGTTTTTCTAATGTGAAAAGACAAATTGATACTATTATTGCTAATCGTATAAATAAACTGATTCAACGCAAGAAAGACAGGGCCGCAAAAGAAATAAAAGGTTTAATAAGAGGGTGGATAGAACAACAGCCGGAGGTAGCTAGTTTAAAAGCTCAAGGTGAATTTGGCAGTTTGAATGCACAATTCGGTTTGCCACCAGGTGTTCCTGATATAGCAATGGAAGCAATTATACAAGCCTTAATAGCATCTGTAGATGTCACTTTTAAAAAAATAAACCCTGGCTCAAATAAAGGTGGAGTGGAATTTGTTATAAAAGGAGATGTAATACTTAGAATATTAAATATACCGCATGGGATTATAATAACAGAAGAGGATGCTCCTCTTAATTGGTTACAATGGTTATTAAGTAGGGGTAATGAAACCATTATTTCTGGCTATCAGTATGTTGCCGGACCTCGTGGTAGATCTGGTGGAGGAGTTATGATAGGAGGTTCTTCATTTAGAGTAGAACCAACTTCATTCTCTGGGACCGTAGATAATAATTTTGTCACCAGAGCCTTTTCTGGTAGGGATCGTCAATTATCAAAAATCCTTCGTGTGCTGCTTAAGGGGTAAGATGAGTTATTTTAGTCCATTAAAAGGAATCAACAGCGTATTCGACTACACTCTGAATAACGATATTCAGGATGGATTAGTTGAATATTTTGATTGGGCTTTGCTGGAAAAGGGTAACTATTTTAATGTAACCAGTGGAGAACTATCACCTAACGGTCAAGACTACAGCAGGCTTAGATTATCATCAAGCGATCAATATGATGATGGGCAAGTTTGGGAAGGTTTTAGAAAAAACTGGATATGGCAAAGTGGGATCAGTTATAGTCCAGCACCAATAGTGGGTACAAATAATACAAAACCGGGTATATCTGGAGTTTATGTAGATGGTGCTTTTAAGCCAAGCACAACTGTTGGTGCTTATGCTCATTATGTGGATTATTTCGATGGAAGAGTAGTGTTCGATACTGCCATTCCTACAGGATCTGTGGTACAGGCTGAGTTTAGCTACAAATGGATTAATGTTGTCTTTGCCAATAATGTTCCTTGGTTAAGAGAAATACAAAAGGATACATCTCAACCAAATAGCACATTTAACAATGTTGGTGATGGGGAGTGGGATGTTCCACCAGAATTAAGAATACAATTACCAGCAATAGCTGTGGAAGTAGTTCCAAGAAGGACATTTAAAGGATACCAGCTTGGTGGAGGTCAATGGGTGTATACAGATGTTTTATTCCATTGTTTAGCTGAAAGCGATATTACTAGAAATGCTTTAGTAGATATTGTCTCTTTACAAAGCGATAAGAATATACACCTGTTTAATAGTAATGATATAAATACAAATTCCGATTTTCCACTGGATTATCGTGGTACTCCAGTGTCTGGAGCACTTAGATACCCAAATTTAGTAGAATCTTACAATGGTGGACTGTTAAGGCTCACCAATTCTACAGTACAGGAAATGACTCTGTTCGATGGAGATGTTTATGGTGGAATAGTTAGAATGACTACTGAAGGCGTTAAATCCAATATATAGAGCATTTTAGTGTATAATTTAATAGAGAAATCTTTTAACTAAAGGAGAGATTATAATGTCTACTAATAAACGAATCTTTTACGCCTGTCAAGGGGTGGCTATTACCAACGTGGGAGATGCTGTTCTTGCTAAAGAAGATATGGTCCATGGCGTTCAAGCCGTTGGCACAACTACAACTTTTAATCCTGAGCAGGCTTTTGAGCTTGGTCAGGTTGAAATCTATGAGAATGTTGAGGGTACACCTGATGTGGAACTCACGCTTTCCAAGGTTATTGATGGATATCCATTGATTTATCATATGGCAACGACTGGTGTTTCAGGCGGTAGTGCCTCAAACTCTGGACTGGTAAATAGATCAAAACAACAATGTGACATTAGATTGGGTATCTTCCCAGAATCAAACAATAACATTGTTGGTCATGCGGCTCGCCCTGAAGTTGAAGTCTATTGTTCTGGCATGTTTGTGTCATCTTTAGGTTATACATTCCCAGTAGATGGTTTTGCAGAAGAATCTGTAACATTTGTTGGTAACAATAAACAGTGGTTAACTGCCACTAGCGGACCTGATCAGCCTCAAATGTTGTCGGGAGTAGTAGAAGGATTTGATGGTAACGATTCACCATTAGCACTTGGTCCTGCTGACGGAAGTAGCCCATCTGGTGGTATCCAGAGACGTGAAGATTTCATGATGAAAGATTGTATTTTACCACTGTCGGTCAAAGGTGTTAACGGCTCTGGTATTGGTAATGGTCTGGATGGCACTACTAACCTTGTTCATCTTCAGAGCGTTTCCGTTAATACAGACTTCTCACGAGAAGACATTTTGGAACTTGGTAAAAAGACTCCTTACCATCGTCCTGCTAACTTCCCGATTGAAGTTACATGTGAAATCGAAGCTATCACTACTTCTGGTGACTTTGTCTTTGCTTACGAAGAAGGTGATCCTGGGTTACATGCCAGTCAATCGTCTGGTGACAATACTTCGGAAGAAAATATCTTCATTCAACTTAGAGGTGGACATGCTTGGGACTTAGGTTCTAAGAATAGACTAACAAGTGTTACTTATGGAGGGGGCGATGCTACAGGGGGTAATGTAACAACTTCTTATAGTTATACGAACTTTAATGACCTTGATGTACAGTGGAGCGGTGATTATATTGGGTTTAATAGTATTTAAGGTTAGCGGGATATAACCGCTAAAGGAACAGCGTGGCGATTTGCGATAGCTATAATAGGATAGGCAAGTGTATCGCACGTTAGGAAGGACTTTATTTATGACATATTATACTCCTGCCCATAGGGTGCTATTATGAAGCAATATGAGCGGGAGTATTTTGTATCAAGAATTAGGTCTGGGGTTTACATTGTTGATTACAACGGTGTTAAACTCAAGGTGTTGCCTCACACAATAGAAGATGAATTTGAGGCTAATCAAATTTATATGGAGACATTTAATAGTGCTGCTGAAGATGGTCTAAAAACATTTGACGAAATGCACGAGTGGATAGTTTCAAAAGGGTTATGGACAGAAAAAGATGATGAACGTGAAGAAGGCTTAAAAAAGGACTTGGAAAAATTAAGGATAGAAATATATAAAGCAAGGAATAGTCATTCTAACAGGGAAACAATTCGTAAATACATACGGGCGGGAGAACAGCAACAGTTAGAGCATCTCACTAAAAAACATGTCTATCAAGAGAACACATGTGAAGGGTTGGCTATCTTAGAAAAATCTCTTGAGTTGTTACGTAGATGTACTTATGTGGGCAAGGAACTTTTTGATTTTGGATCAATCGATATTAAAGACATATGGGGTTTTGTTAATAGTCAGACGTGTGACGATACACAACTTAGAGAGTTGGCAAGGTCGGAGCCATGGAGGTCAACTTGGTCATTAAGAGAATCAGGGGGATATTCCTTATTTTGCCACAATGACAGAGAGTTAACTATAGAACAGAAAAACCTGCTAATGTGGTCTAGAATGTATGACAACATTCAGGAGTCAACGGATTGTCCATCAGAAGATGTAATAGAAGATGACGACATGTTAGATGGATGGTTTTTAATTCAACAAAAGAAAAGAGATAAAGAAAAGGCTGAATCAGATTTTGATAAAATGAATAATTCAAAACTAAAGAATGCTGATGATATCTTTATAATGGCTGGATCTCAGAAAGATGTCGAAAAAATAGATAGCATGAATGATACACATGGGAAGATGACCAAGAAAGAAAGAGCCGCATCTTTACGTCATAAAGGCTCTATGGAACAACATGAATTCAGAGATGAGAAATTGAAATTAAGACAACAAAGTAATCAACAGTTTAAGGACAAATTTGGGAGGTAGGTATGGATGAATTTAACAGACTAATTAAGCAGAGTTCCGAATATAAGAAAACAAGAGATAGTGATTTTAAGAATAATTCTAAAGATAGGCTATCTAAGGTTCTTAGGAAAAAAGTTGAGACTACTATGATTGGTGCTCTCAGCTCTGTAGAAGAACATCTTGGTTTTTTATGGTCTGGAGATGGTGGTGAATTAACCGAACAGCAAAGGGCGATGTATGATATTTACCAGAAAATTAGGTCAGACATTTTAGATAAAGGTAATGCTCAAGCAAGAAACATAGATGCCGAACTTAATCAATACGACGTTAAATGGTTAAGGTACTCAATGGATATTCCCGTAGCGAAGTCTAATCAATAAGAATTTTAAGGAAGGAAGAACAATGGCTGAAAAAGAGTTTGTAAAGGTTGAAGTAAAACAGGAAGACGGAACTTCTAACGAGGTTTCTATTTATCTTCAAAGACCAACCAATAGTAGTATCTCAGCATCAGATAAACATAGGGCCAAGGTATGGAACCAATGTTTAGCCGATGGAATATTAACAAAGATGGAACTTGCACATACTATGAAGGAACGTGATATATGGAACGAAGATAAGGATAAACAACAGGCTGATATAATAGCAAAAATTTCTGAGATCGAAAAATCTTTGTACGTGGGTGACGGCAAAAAGAAAACGGTTTCTATGGGTAAGGATATGGCCATTAAGATGAGAAGACTAAGAATTGATCTTAGGAATCTTATGAGTGAAAGGATGTCTTTAGAAGAGAATACTGCAGAATCGATTGCTGAAAATGCTAAGTTTGATTATTTAGTGTCGGAATGCACTAAGTACGAAAACGGTGAGCGTGTGTATGAATCGCTGGATGCTTATAACTCTAAAAGCTCTGATGAAATAGCAGTTGCTGCTGCAAGTAAGTTAGCACAAATGTTATTCGCATTAGATAGTGACTTTGAGAAGAATCTTCCTGAAAATAAATGGTTAGACCGTTATGGTCTTACTGATGATGATGGGCATTTAATTAATAAACAAAATCAGAAGGTAGATGTCTCTGGAAGACGTGTTGATGATGACGGTCGATATTTGAATGAAGATGGAAAACGTGTAGACATAAACGGTAACATGTTGGAAGAAGACGGGACTTATGTCCTAACAGCCGAATATGAAGACGATACAGAACCAGAACCAATAAAGAAGACAAGAACAACACGAAAGAAACCAATAAAAGCGGATAGTTAATGGTTAGAGCCATCATTTTTATAGAGAGACTAAGTTAGATGGCTGAGAAGTTTATTTTAACAGCACAAATCAACTTGCAGGGTCCACCATCTGGGCAGGCACGTCAAGTTTTAAATCAGATAAGAAACAGTTTATCTGATGTTAAGATTGATGTCAAGCTGGATGGTGCTACTCGTGCTGCTGCAGATATGAAGAATGTTAAAAATTCGACAGATGCTGCCGATGCCTCTGTTAATAAGCTAGGTAAGTCTTTCTTAGCTGTCTCTAGAAGATTTGCAGCTTTTGCAATTGCTACGCGAGCCATTAGTCTTCTTTCCAATAAACTTGGTGGTGCTGTAGATTCAGCTATTTCATTTGAACGTGAAATGAATAAGGTTAGGCAGGTTACTGGTAAAACAGCCTCTGAACTGAAGTTTCTTGAAAGAACCATCACACAGCTTTCAACAACCATGGGTGTTTCATCTAACGAATTAGTTAATGTAGCCAGGGTTTTGTCACAGGCTGGATTTAGAGCTAACGATTTAGAAGCTGCTCTCAGTACTCTCGCTAAAACAACATTAGCACCAACTTTTGAAGATATTGCTCAAACTACCGAAGGTGCCATTGCGATTTTCAATCAGTTTGGTAAAGGTGCTGGAGCATTAGAAGGGCAGTTTGGTGCTATTAATAAAGTTGCCGGTCAATTCGCTGTTGAATCATCTGACTTGATTGGTGTTGTTCGACGTGCTGGTGGTGTATTTAAATCTGCTGGTGGTGACTTGAATGAACTTATTGCACTGTTCACCGCCGTTAGATCTACAACACGCGAAAGTTCTGAAAGTATCGCTACGGGTCTTAGAACTATCTTTACGAGAATTCAGAGACCGAAAACCATTCAATTCCTTAGAGACTATGGGGTTGAGCTACAAGATGCTGAAGGTAAATTTGTAGGTGCATTTGAAGCTGCTAGGCGATTAAATGCCGAATTTGGAAGCCTTGAAGACCGTGATCTTACGCTTGTTAAAGTTGGTGAGGAATTAGCTGGATTCCGTCAAATTGGCAAGGTCATTCCTATGATCAAAGAATTTGCAGTAGCGGAAGAAGCAAGGCGAGCAGCATTAGCTGGTACAAACTCTTTAACTGAAGATGTTGCGATAGGTCAACAATCGTTAGCTGTTCAGATTCAAAATGTGAAAAATGAATGGGTGGCATTAGTTAGAAGTTTTGCTGACACTGGTACGTTCAAAGTGTTAGTTGGTACTACATTAGAGTTAGCTTCGGCTCTGGCTAAAGTAGTTGAGTCATTAAAACCGTTGTTGCCATTGATAACCACATTAGCCGCTGTTAAGTTGGGTGGGCTTGGATTAGCTGCAGCAGGTATTGGAGCAAGAAGAAGAAACTTCGGTGGTCCGATTAAGCTTGCTAGTGGGGGTTCTGTTCCGGGTACTGGCAATAGAGACTCTGTACCTGCCATGTTGACTCCGGGTGAATTTGTTATTCGTAAGAGTGCTGTACAGGCATTTGGTGCTGCCAATTTGTCTGGGATTAATAAGTACGCTAAAGGTACTCCTAGAAAGGGTGTACCCTCAAAGAGTAAAAGTACAGTAGACTCATATCCTATTAAGGTGCCCAGGAGACCTATTAACCTAAACGCTATAAGAAAAAATACAAAATTGAGTAAATCGGCTTTAAAAACAGCAGAATTATATAAGAATATGCAAGAGCAAAAAATAGAAGCCGAAACGGATAATGTCAGAGTTGAACAACAAGATAAAATT
>Ga0208919_1001769_pt1 | contig 11966 bp, 13 predicted proteins | sample 4_EtaG_FD_184076 | JGI IMG/M metagenome (GOLD analysis project Ga0208919, IMG submission 184076) | Marine viral communities from the Subarctic Pacific Ocean - 4_ETSP_OMZ_AT15127 metaG (SPAdes) (version 3) | ecosystem: Environmental > Aquatic > Marine > Oceanic | place: Pacific Ocean | collected...
GAGGATGCCAACACGCTAGAGACAGAAGACAACTGTGACTTTACTCTGACACTTACAGACGGAGCAGGAGATGGTTGGTTCGGCAGCTGGGTTGGGGTTCAGCAGGGTGATGAGATCTGGGGCCCGCTCACCATGTATCCAAATGATGGGTTCGAGAAAGAGTTCCAGATACCACTGCACTCTGCAGAAGAAATCAAGGTCATGTTCTTCACGCAGGGTAACGCAGAGACAACCGCATCCCAATGCGGGTTCTACTTCGACGGACCCAACGGTGTATTCATCGAGGGAGGCACTAACCCCTGGTCTGACGCTATTAAGAAGTTCCCGTTCAAATACGAAGGCACTCCTATATGTGGAGACTTCTGCGAACCAGCAATTGAAGGTTGCACGCTTAGCTTCGCTTGTGACTACAACCCAGATGCAAACGTAGATGGTGACTGTACCTTCCCGATCGAGTACTACGGGTGTGACAACGAGTGCATCAACGATGAAGATGGGGACAACGTTTGCGATGAGCTAGAGATAGCAGGATGCCAAGACCCTACAGCATTTAACTACGACGAGTCCGCCACCGATCCAGGTGATTGCGAGCCCGTCGTTTTTGGTTGTACTGACCCCATCATGTTCAACTACAACGAGTTGGCGAACACAGAGAACAACAGCTGCATCCCGTACATCTACGGCTGCATGGACCCTGAGGCAATCAATTATGATGAAGATGCAAACACACAGCTAGAAGGCTCTTGTATAGCCCCAGTGTCTGGGTGTATGGATTTGGATGCGTACAACTTTAACTCAGATGCCAACGTACCGGATGAGAGCTGCAACTATGATGCTGGGTGCGTTACTGGGCCAGGCAATCCATACTGGCTGAACGATGAGTGCTACGCATGGGTAATCGTTGTAGACCCCTATTGCTGTGAGGTAGGATGGGATGCAGTATGCATAGAGCAATACGAATACTGTGGAAACCAGCTAACCGCCGTAGACGTAGTGGTAGGGTCGGTGACACATTTCTTCCCCAATCCTACAAACAACGTCATCAATGTACAAGCACCTGTTGGGACGGTAGTCACAGTGGTAGATGCTACAGGTAAGAGGATAGTAGAGACTGAAGATACACGTATCGAACTACCGTCACCTGGTACATACGTTATCACGGCAAACTACAAAGGCAGAATCACGAAAGAAATAATAGTAAGACAATGAGATACCTTATAGCAATAGTCTTTGTTGCACTTACCTTTAGCGCAAATGGACAAGACTTCTACAACAAAGTGCTCAGAAGAGCCACGTTCTACGCAGCAGCCAACGGAGGTAATTCAGTTTCAGACGAGAACATCTACTCCCTTTCCAGCGGGTCACTTACAACGGATGTTGTTGAGACCCCCTTCGACTACAGTCTTACCCTTGGGATTAGAAAGATCGCTAGGTTCGGTTATGAGAACAGAGCTAATGTCTTTTACGATGGCACTGAACACACGTATGGGGACGCAGCCACAGTGGGAAAACGAAATGGATTCGAGTTTCTTGCAGAGGCAGACTGGAGACGGCAGCAAGGACGTAACTTCCTCGACCAAGACTACTTCGTAAGGTACGTAGCTGACAACTGGATCGTGAAGGCAGAGTGGCTGCAGGATGGCTTTGCAGACATCAGATACTTCGAGGGGTCACAACGTGGTAGGATAAAGATTGGGGATAAGCTGTCTCTGAATGCCGGGGTAGTTCAACGTATCTCCGAGCCTTACGGCTACAATCCTCTTAGCGAGCTTACGATAGGGGACAACCAACTCCACTACACAGCTTTGGCATTGGAGGAGGGGTATACAATAGATGTTAACTCGGGAGAGTTCTTTGACCCCAGCGGCGATCTGGTTGCTAACGATCCCGCTGTATGGGAGCAAGTAGTGATACCACAGGTCTTGTCCGACTACGTATCCAGAAAACGATCTGAACTTCCCTACCAATGGGTGCACTCAGTTGTTATGGGATACGATTTTTACCACTACAAAAAGGACTTTTGGATACACTCGTGGGGTAACCTAATGCCCTATCACCTGAATACAGACAACGAATACTCTTACCACAACTTTGTAAATAGCTCACAGTGGGTAGATTACTCAATAGGACTTATATTTGGTACTAAGTTCAGCAAAAGCTTCGGGGTCTTCCTTGAAGGTAAGTACAATAAGTACTGGGATAGAGAGTGGCATGACTTCTCTGTTGGACTTAACTACATACTTATCTAAAATGGCGAAGCAAATAAGTGAGGATACCCAGATAACACTAGACCTGAAGACAATCGGTCTAGCGGTAACAGGGCTGGGAGTAGTGATAAGCATGTGGTTTGTGCTGCAGGCAGACATTGCAGAAGCAAAAGAGCTCCCAGCTCCACCAGAGCCTGTAATTACGCGCATGGAGTTTGACATGAAAGACCAGTTGGTACGTCAGACAATCATGAGCACACAAGACGATGTCACCGAAATCAAAGAGGACATCAAGAGAATAGAGGAGAAAATAGATAAACTAAGATGATGAAGAATGAAAACTGTAATCTTATATGCTCTATCGTTTGTTCTGTTACTGGCACCTGTATCCACGGTAAGTAACAAGACTTCGATAGACACAGGCATCTGTGTGGTAGAGTTCAATGCGAGCTTCAACGCCCAAAATAGTGTGCCATGGATAGAGAACATCACTGAATGCAAGCCAATGCGTGTAGACATTGCGCAGCAGCCGGAGATGCAAGCAGAGCACAAGATTGTGGTAGTACCCACGATCATTGTGTTCAATGAAGGTGAGGAGGTAGAACGCTTCCAAGCCAACATTATGATGACGCTAGAGGCTACCTCTGATGAAGTTCAAGAAGTAGTCGATGAAATTATTTTGAGCGACTTCTAAGTTGCCTTATATTCGCAAAGAGACCGCACAAGCGACCGGCCCTTGGTAACCAAAAAAGGGCCTAGACATCGGGTTACATTAGCTGTCACCATAGGCAGTGAACGTTGTCCCCGGTAGTCTCGAAAAGTGCGCTGGTATAAAACTCGGGTGGGAACAAGGCTATAGGCTGATAGAAATGCCCCCACGTAGGCTAAACACGACGAGTGGAAATCCAGCGTTAAACACAAAAACCAAGGGGGAATACTTGTATCCATGAGAGAAATAAATCGCATCATCCTGCACTGCAGCGCAACTCCAGAAGGCAGAGACGTAAGTACTGAAACGATACGAGAATGGCACAAAGCCAGAGGCTGGTCGGATATCGGATATCATTTCGTTGTGCTTCTTGACGGGACCATTGAGTCCGGCAGGCCCATGGATAAGATGGGTGCTCACGTGAAAGGGCACAATAAAGACTCTATTGGGATATGCTACATCGGGGGAACAGACGCAGACGGCAATCCCAAGGATACCATGGATGGGTGTCAAGAAGCAGCACTCAAGGAATTGATATACTCTCTACGTATGGTGTGGGACAAACACTTGACTCTCCACGGCCATAACGAATTCTCTAGCAAAGCGTGTCCAAGCTTTAAAGTACAAGACAGGTTCCCAAACCATTTGTAATTGTAAGATAATCTTTTATATATTTGTTGCAAATCAAGCAACAATGTCTAAGATTAACTTCAACCCCAGCCGTGACTGGGTAGTGCTCCCCCTTCAAAAGGAAAAAGAAACTGAAGCAGGTATCCTACTAAGTGATGCTACTGCGAACCAGCTGCGTACAAACATCCTTGAGGTGCTTGCGTGTGGACCCAACTGTGAATATGTGAAGACCGGTGATACCGTAATGGTGCACCCATCGTCTGAAGGTCTCGTTGTAGAGATTGAAAATACACAGTACGTAATGGTTAATGAGTTCCAGATCTGCGGAGTATTCCCCGAATGAATGGGACAGTAACCATACAGCTTAAAGATTTCGACGAGCTCAGAAAAGCCCAGTCTAAGGCGGAGACACGCCAGACTGGGCTTCTTCGTGCAGCAAAAGAACTTGAAGTCTTTTTGTCTTTTCTGTGCACGAGAGATTCTATCTCTGAATACATAGAAGAGTTTAATAGGCAGTCTCAAACATCAAGAATAAACATTGATGAAGGGAGGGCTAAAATAGTATTTAGAGATGGAGCGGAAAATTAAAATACAACCAAAAACTACCTACCAGTTTCTGCAGGTATTCAATGGCATTCTAGAGCTGACCGACAAAGAACTAGACGTGCTATCTAAATTCATTGACCTCAATGAAACGATCAACTTGTGCTCAGTAGAAACAAAGAAAGCCGTAGCGCAGTCTATGGGAATAGACAATCCTAACACCTTGAACATCTACGTTAAGAGGCTCAAAGACAAGGGAGCGATACGAAAAACTAAGAATGGATATATAGTCTCCAAACTGCTGGAAAGAAACCCTAAGGTAATTATAGAAATCACGTAACAATGTCAGTATACAAAATGGTAAAGGGCTTTGTTAAAGAAGCCGTGAAGTTTGCAAAAGAGGGCGCACCACATGTTACGGCTAGGCAGTACGAGCAAAGACTTAGTGCATGTTTTAGCTGCCCCCATTTTAAAGAAGATGTGGAAAGATGCGGGCTGTGCGGATGCCTCGTAGAGCACAAAGCAAAGTGGGCAACAACAAGCTGCCCTGACAAAGAAGAGCAACGCTGGGACCCGGTCAAAGTTGGGAGTGACGGTAAACGAATAACACTGAAGAAGAATGGACCAAAAGGTAATACTACAGATACTAGCGACAAAGCACAGTCTACCGATACAAAAGGTTGAAGAAGCAGTCTACTATCAATTCAAGTATACCTCTAAAGTCATTAAGGAAGGAAAGTTCGAACCAGTAAGACTGCCGTATCTAGGCAAGTTTCATGTTTTGCCGGGCAGACTAAAACATCTCAACAATGCGGGATCTGATAACAGTCAGTAACAATGTAGTTGTCCCAAGCGCGTACGCACTTACCATCAACGAGTTCAAGGGTTTGAAATCCAGCGAACTTGGTGCTGTATACTTCTATACGGACCACCGTTCCCCCTACGCTGTGTATGAGGAAGAAGAGAGACAAACTAGAATTAGTCAAGATCTCAAGGTTAAGTTCACAGCTAAAGTGCTGGGAGCAGTTGACAAGTATAAGGAACTATCAGAAACGTCAGCTATAAAGCTTCTTAAATCTGCACGTAACTCGGTAACTAAACTAGAGAGATACTTTGCTACTGTAAACTTGAATGTGCTGGATGATCACGGCAAACCAATATATCACGCCAAGGACCTGATCGCCAACCTCGCCAACATGGGTAAGGTCGTCAATGGTCTTGATGAACTAGAAGCCATAGTCAAGAAGCACGAGCAGAAGGACAACCCGAATAGAGGTGGGGTTGTGACGAACAAGTACTCACACTAATGTTTAAAGACAGTATCAAGTATTCTCCTGCTGCGCAGCACTACCTGGACTTTGGTTTCTACTCAGACGCCATGCCAGGTACTAGGGAGTACTATGATTACTGGGATGAACAAAAAGAACGATGCATCCAGGGATATTTAGATATAACAGGATACCACTATTTCTATTTAAACTTCTGCCCCATAGACCGCGTGGTAGACGACTTCATGGCAGATGGTACCAAGATCGCAAAAAGAGAAAGAACATTTCCTGCCTTCTACGACGGAGACCACGAGTACTTCACTGCGGTAGACGAGTGCAGAAAAACCAACAAGCACATGGTCGTGCTAAAGGCACGACGTAAAGGTTTCTCCTATAAAGCAGGAGCTATGCTAGCCAGGAACTACTTCCTGATGCGTAACTCTAAGAACTATGTGTTTGCCTCGCAGAAAGAATACCTGATTGGTGACGGTCTTCTGTCTAAAGCCTGGGACTTTCTGTCATTCATTGATGACAACACAGCTTGGACACAGCCACGACTGCGTGATAGAGAGATGCACAAGCAGTCTGGGTACAAGAAGAATGTAAACGGGGCAGATGTAGAACTTGGGATGAAGTCCCAAATCATTGGGGTATCTCTCAAAGACAACCCAGACAAAGTACGTGGTAAAGCAGGTGATCTGATATTCTTTGAAGAGGCTGGTTCATTCTCAGGACTTCTCAAAGCCTGGGAGGTTGCCATGCCTACTATGCGTCAAGGCTCCAAAACACTCGGTACCATGATAGCATTTGGTACTGGTGGAGAAGAAGGTAGCGGATTTGATGGCATGGAGGAACTGTTTTACCACCCTGAATCGTATGATTGTATGGCATTCGACAACACGTGGGATGCCGGAGCCATGGGAACGACCTGTGGTTATTTTGTACCTATATACCAAAACCTAGACGGTTTTATTGATGAAAATGGAAACTCAGAAAAAGAAGCAGCCAAGAGGCACGAAGAAGAGCAGCGCGAGAAAAAGAAAGGGGCCAACGACCCAAAAGCGCTCGACCAGTACACGGCAGAGCACCCGTTCACGCCGCAAGAAGCAACCCTCCAAGTCACAGCCAACCTCTTTGATGTCACGTCTCTTAAAGAGCAGTACAACAAGATTAAAGCGCATGGCCTCCAGAGTGAGGGAACTGCTGGGATAATGTACCACGACAAAGATGGAAAATCGTCATTCAAACCAGCTGGGGAAGTACATCCGGTTTATAAGTTCCCTCACAGAAAAGGGGACAGAACGGAAGGGGCAGTTGTCCTCTACGAATCCCCATACAGAACAAAAGAAGGAGAGGTCCCACACAACCTCTACCTGATTTGTCATGACCCGTATGCCCAATCCAAGTCGACCAACAATGAGTCGCTTGGTGCGGCATACGTAATTAAACGACCCAATAACCTGTCCAAGCCGGACGATATAATTGTAGCAAGCTATGTCGGTAGACCACAAACACAGGATGAATACAACAGGAATCTATTTATGCTGGCTGAATACTACAACGCAAAAATTGGGTTCGAGAACGACCGTGGAGAGCTTATTGCTTACGCGAAGAGATATCGCAAGCTACATAAGCTACAAGAGGAGTTTGAGATGTTAGACAAGCGAGAGCTTAGGTCTAAGAATGTAAAGCGCCAGTACGGCATGCATATGACTGAGCAGCGGAAGCGGCAAGGTGAATTGTATATACGAGACTGGTTGATCACCCCCAGGCATACAGACGAAGAAGGGAATGTCACACTTAACCTTCACAAGATCTATGACCCTGCACTATTGCAAGAACTTATCAAGTTTAACCACAAGGGTAACTTTGACCGAGTGATGGCATTTATGGTGGGGATGTATCATACACGAGAGCTATATAATAGAGAGGTAACAGAAATTATCTCAGATAGGTCTCAGGATGACTGGTTCGATAAAATTTATTCGTAACTTACGCGAGATGTACGGACAGGCTAAAATACCTAGGCAACGTATCCCGTTGTCTCAGAAAACAAAGAAGTGGAGAGAGGAGTGCGTTGAGGCATATATCGATCTCTCTAAGTTTGGGATAAGCGAGAGACGCTCCTATCTCAAGTCACTTTACGATTACTACAACGGTGTTATTGATGAGCAGGACTACAGGTATGTCTTGAAGCCATACGGCAAGACAAGACAGAACTTCCCATCCAAGCTCAGGAACTACCCAATCATCAAGCCTATCATTGACTTGTTGCTGGGGGAGAAGGCTAAGCGTCCTCTTAACTATTCTGTGACTGTTAAGAATGGAGATTCTATCTCTATCAAAGAGCAGGAGAAAAATGACACCTTGCTCAAACTTGCTAGTGACATGTTCCTCCGCAGCCTTGCGCCAGAGGACATGCAGGAGGGTGAACCGCCGCAGCCCCCAAAGCAATTGATGGAGGAGTTCGAGCGTAGCTACGTTGACAGAAGAGCTATCAAGGGTCAAGCTGCATTGAACTACATCATGCAGAACGAGGAGATGAAACACAAGTTCTCCAAAGGCTTCTTTCATTACCTGGTTACTGGAGAGGTGTACTCTCATAAGGGTGTAGTTCGCAACGAGCCATTCTATGAGGTGCTCAACCCACTTGACATTGACTACGACAAAGATCCAGACCTTGAGTTCGTAGAAGATGGTGACTGGGCAATGACTCGTAAGTATGCACACGCATCTACAGTAATCGACATATTTGGTGAGTATCTGACGGATGAGCAAATTCTTGAACTCGAGAATCCTCAGCAGGCGTCAGCAGACTCATACCTTCTCTACAGATCAGAAGCCAGCGGCAGTGATGAAAACATGTACCGCAACAGGCTTGTAGAATGCATTACGGTTTATTGGAAAAGCCGTAAGCGTATTGGTTTCCTACAGTACCCAGATCCTATTACAGGCTCACCTGAGGAAATGGTTGTAGAAGAAGGATTTAGACTTCCTGGAGAGATGAGGGAAATGGGCGCTAAAGTCCGCTACGAGTGGGTAAACGAAGTGTGGGAGGGTACACGTATTGATGGGCGTTTCTACGTCAACATCAATCCCCTGTCCAACCAACGTACATCCCTAGACAACCCTTCCCGCTGCAAGCTCCCAATCAACGGGCGTAAGTACTCTGATATTAACTCAGACAATATCTCCCTTGTCTCTCTGGGTATACCATTCCAACTCAACTACAATATCTTCAAGTACCGCATGGAGCTGGCGATTGCAAGGTCTAAGGACATTATCGCTCAGTTTGACATCAACATGATTCCTAAGAAGTGGGACATGGACAAGTTCATGTACTTCGTTGAGGGTACGGGTATTGCATGGGTTGACTACAATAAAGAAGGTATCCAACTTTCACCTCAACATCAGTCTGTGCTTGATATGTCGATCAAGACTATTGCACAGTACCTGCAGTTGCTTGAGTCCATACAAATGGAGTGGGAGAAGATATCTGGTGTAAACAGACAACGCCAAGGTGGCATCGGACCCTATGAAGGAAAAGCAGCATCCCAACAAGCAATTGTTCAGTCATCGCACATTACGGAAGATCTTTTCCGCAAATTCGCACGATTTGAGCAGAGAGAACTCCAAGGCCTTGTGGATTATTCTAAGGAAGCATGGGTTAACGGAAAGAAAGGCATGTATGTCATGCCCGACAACACCATAGAAATGCTTGACATCGACTCTATCCAATACATGGAAAGTGAGTACGGTGTCTTTGTGTCTGACGCTGGTAGAGATCAAGACAAGCTTGAACAAGCTAGAGCTCTTGGCCAGTCTATGGTGCAGAACGGTGTTCCTGCATCTGCAGTGCTCGACATGTTTGACACTGAAAACTACTCTGGCCTTAAGGCTAAGATCGAGAAAGCTGAGAAAGCTCAGAAGGAATTGCAGATTGCTCAAGAGCGGGCTAAGAAAGAACAACTCGAGAAGCAACAACAACTGCAACAACAGCAGATGGAGATGGACAGAGTTGAGAAAGATAAAGACAGGCAGGTTGAGATCGAAAAGGCATTGATCGCTGCAGAATCTAGAGACTCCAACAACAAGCTCGAGCTTGACATGGAGAAGATGATGCGGGACTTTGAGATCAAAGAGAAAGAGATACAGCTCAAAGAAAGGGCGCTCGATAAGGAAGGTGATACTATACCTAACGGAGTATGACAAACGCCCAGCGCAGGCAAATAGTAGATAAAGCTAAAGCTGAAAAGTATCAGGGTAGCTATGTAGACCTGTTTAAACAGGCTACACAGAATCCTGCTGTAGTGCAACACGGCACTCAGCAAAGCGTCGATGGGTTGAGACCAGCTCATCAAGCCGGGAATACGGATGCGTCTATGGCCTTCACAGACGTTCCTCCTAATACCCCATTCAATACGGTTGGCATGAAGAAGCCAATCGACGTTAAGAAGTACGACCGGCAGGGACACCTAGTCAAGTCCTATGAGTCCGTACCTCCCGGCATTCAATCATTCAATACAGGGCCTGGCACAGGTACTGTAGTAGAGAGTCCAGCTCGCATGCAAGATGGTGGGTTTGATGAGTCAGGAAATCCTGTTGCCACACTTGATGCTGTAACCTTAGAGGACTATATGGCTAGAACTAGAGGAGGTTCTAGGAACACATGGAAAGCAGCAGCTGATACAATCGCTTACCACGAGAATGCAGTGCCTATGACAGGCAGCATGGATCTTAAGAGACCTCAGATAGGAGGCGGTCCTGGTGTTGGATTGTTCCAATTCGAAAGCAAAAACAACCCGGGCAAAGACGCATTCCAAACTGCTGTGCAGAGATACATCAACACGGCAGACACACTTGGGTATGATACTGACCCTGTAATAGCAAAAGCAAAGAGTGCCGCTGAACTAAACAAAGAACAGCAGTACGCAGTCTTTTACTCTAATCTAATACAAGGACCAGCCAAGCTGTCTGAGTACCCAGAAGGTAAAATGACACTGCAGGACCTATGGTTAAAAGGGCACAAGGCAGTAGAAAAAGATGGAGATAGAGAGTCTTTTGAGTCTTCTAGAAAGGCCGCAGCAGAAGATAACCTATCTAAATACGGACTCCGTTTCGGGGGAGTGCGATATAGTAATAGCAGATATAGAAAATAATTTTATATTTGAGTAAACCAAAACACTAAATACATTTGCACAATGTCAGACCCAAACAGCAAACTGGACTTCGACGCTATCTCGTTTGATGACGTGATAGGAGAAGGAGCTCCAGGACTAGAAACAGCTGAGGAAGCACCTCAAGAAATTGAGGCAGCGGAACCAGAAATTGAAAACGAATTAGACGAAGATGTTCGTGAGCGAGGTGATGAAGATTACGAAGACGGAGTAGACGAAGAGTACGGAGAAGAAGAACAAAACAACTCTGTAGAAGACGAATACGAAGAAGGAGTAGAGGACACCACTATTGCAGATCAAATCTCAAACGTATTGGGATTTGAAATGGAAGCACAGTACGACGATACTGTTGAAGGACTCACGAACTACGTCAGAGATGTATCTCAGGAAATTGCAGAAGATCAGATTCAAGATCTGTTTGAGCAGTTCCCAGAGGTCCAGCGTCATCTTGACTATATGCTTAACGGCGGAGAGTCAGACCAGTTCTTTGAAGCACACAACCCAAGTGCAGACTACAGCAACTTTACCTTGACCGAGAATGACTCTATGTCTCAGAAAGTAATTCTTCAACAATACTTCCAACTCAAAGGACACGACAACGAGTTCATTAATGAGATGTTGGAGGACTACGAAGATTCAGGTAAGTTGTACTCTAAGGCTAACATAGCCAAAGACTCTCTTTCACAATACCAAGCGCAGCAGCGTGAGGAAATGCTGCAACAACAGCAGGCTCAGTTTGAACAAAAAGAGCAGGAAAGAGAGCAGTTCTGGGACGGAGTAGCTAATACGCTAGAAGAAGGTGGAGAATTTGCAGGTATTCGTATACCAGATAGAGACAAATCAAACTTCTTCGATTACATCTCTGCCCCTGTAGATGACAGTGGTAAAACCCAACGCGACATTGATTACAATGAAGCAGACATGGATATCAAGCTAGCTATTGACTACTTGATGTTTAGCGGGTTTAACCTTACAGATATTATAGAAACTAAAGCTAAGACTGCCAGTGCACGTAACCTGCGTGATCGCATCGTCTCCAATCAGGAGCGTGTGAAGAGCGCAAAAGGTGCACAGCGTCAAAAGCAAACAGCATTTGATCCAGATCAGCTGGACATAAACGCGCTTCTTGGATAAGCAAAACTATTTAAAATAAACAATCATGGCTTTGATGCAAGTACTTAAGTCGTACTATAACGACTCGCAGATGACCGACACTAACTCGTTGGTCAATGCCCTGATGGAAAAGCCCGAAGAGCTTTCTCCCATCATTACGCACTTGGCCGGACGTGAAGAAAAAAAGTTCCCTCTTTCTTTCTTGACCGAGGGGGTTGGAAACACGCGCTCAATCGATCGTTTCGAGTACGAGTACCGTGTCAAGACCCATGAGGTTAACGTTCGCCCAGTGGTTTCTTCAGTTGGAACTGGCGCCGGT
>Ga0208919_1001770_pt1 | contig 11962 bp, 26 predicted proteins | sample 4_EtaG_FD_184076 | JGI IMG/M metagenome (GOLD analysis project Ga0208919, IMG submission 184076) | Marine viral communities from the Subarctic Pacific Ocean - 4_ETSP_OMZ_AT15127 metaG (SPAdes) (version 3) | ecosystem: Environmental > Aquatic > Marine > Oceanic | place: Pacific Ocean | collected...
GAAGGCATTGTCTTGAATAACCTCAAAGTAGGTAAACTGACGATACAAAATTCAAGCATCGGAGATGGTGACGGTATAGATAGTGCAGATTTTATTATCCAATCAGATACTAAGATTGCACAGTCAACATTGACTAACAATGCTGAAGTTCCGATTAGCGTAAAGTAGTTCTATTATGATGGGTAAACTAAGACCACAGATATTTCTAGCAATAATTGTCCTAGCAGTTTTATCTGTGGTTGGTCTGTATAAAGGGCATAATGAAATTGCTAGTGGTGCTATTGGTGGCATCATTGCTCTAGGTATGAAAGTCCTAGAGTCAGAATAAACAATCCCCTAAGTTTTGATTTCTAATTATTTTTTCAAAACAACAGTTTTTGTTTTAACTTTTTTAATAAACAAGATGATGTCTTTGCGTTTAAAATTATTCAATAAATTGAATATAAAATAATTGTGATAGAATGTTACCAGGAAGGAGAGTAATATGTTTAACAGTATAGCAAGTCTTTTCTTGAGCAAAGATAAGAAAGTATTACTTGATTTAGCAATGCATATAGTTCAGTCTTTAGACACTAAAGAAGAGCGACTAGCCGCAGCTAATACAGTAATGGAAGCATTAAAAGACGGAAAGATTACAACTATAGAATGGACTAAGATAGGTAAGTCTCTTGGTGTATTTGGTAAAAAGTAATAATCTGATACAATAATTTCAAAGGCACTAAACCTTAGCTTTCAGTTTTATACCAACATCCTTTATTCATAAGACGTTTTCAAAGCATTCTAACCCTTAGGTTTAGTGTCTTTTGTATTCTTATAAGTTATAAATATAGGTGTACTTTCTCCAACATAAGAGCCAATTACATTATAGTTGAAATGATCTAGTGCATCTTCTTCAGCAGTTTCTGCAGGTAATAAATCTTCCATAAGTATTTTAATACATTTTTCTTGATCGTAAATAGCCACAGGATTATTACATTGATATCCAAATCCTACTAAAGCTTCTTCAAAGCCAGTAAAAAGAATAGCTCCCTCGTATTGTTCCATAAGTTCATCCCATGTTTGTTGATCAATGCTGCTTGGTTTGTCCATTTATTTGCCTCCAATTGGGAAGTAGCAGCCTTGGAAAGAATGGAGAACCAAAGCTGCCACTAAAGTTAACTTAGGCAGGACAATAAAAGGAAACCTGCCGTAGCACTAGAAAGTAATCACAATGAAAAAGTGTGATACTCATATTGTACCAAGCTTTTGATTGATCACCAAAAGACCTTGATCATAACTCGACCTTCCCCAGGGGGACAATAAAATTTTCTTGAGTTTAACTCGTGTACCTGGCAGTCATCGTACCACATACCTGCTTCAGTCAAACCATCTTTGATAGGCTTCTCAAGGTTATCTACATCAGGAGTTTTGATGTGTGGTTTGCCTGTAAGTTCTGCTATTTTTTTCTTTGATGTACCCTTAGCTATTGGTAAATAAAATGTAAGATCAACTTTAACTGGCACATCTTTTTTAGCAGTAAACCTTTTTGAGTTGATGTGAATCTTACTCAAGTCTCTTACTAAGTTCATCCAGTCTCTAACTCGTTTAGTGTTGTAAGAACCAAACCTAGAAAACCTTACAGACCTTGGTAAAGGTTTTGCTTCCACCAGTATTTCATATTTCAACCTCATAGTAACCTCCTAGTTACTAACTAACAACACCCCCCTTTAAGGGGGGTTGTTAGTAATAGTTATCTTAATCTCCATTGTCTTTGTCCATTAGGCTCAACAACATCCATGAAGACTGTTCCGTTACCTCGTTTCAAAGCCATACTAACTGATTCTAAACTTACTTGTAATTCCTCAGCTATCTCTGCCGCAGTCATAAGTTTGCCAGTCTTTAGTTCTTGTCTAACTCTAGTCCTGATGGGAAGAGTTTGACTCAACTGATTTCCAAAGTCACTAACTTCAATTCTTTCAAAGTCAGCAACATTATTTTCATAGTTCATTCGTATTCCTATTGGTGGATACAACCTGGAATTGTTTGACTTCTTGTGAGTCAAAGCAATGTCCACATAATTGTCACCCATATCTTGCTCTTTACTAACAGACCAAACATTACGAGCCAAGTTCCACCAAAAAGTAGAACCGAATAACTTACCCTCTTTACTGGTGTGACTCAAAATCAACACACTAGTTTCAAAAGATCGTAAGATATTCATGAATCTCCTAGCAGTCTCACTGTCGTTAGCATCACCATCCAAAGCAGGAATCAGTGAATCTACAACAATCAGTGGACAAGTATTGTGGTCTAACCACTTACTCAAACGTGGCTGTAACGCCACTAGGCTGTCCGTACAGCGTCTGTAGGTGATAGGAAAGTCCTCTTGTACCAACGGCTGACTTGAACGCCCTTTTTTATTAAGTGAATTAGTAATAGCTTGAACACGGCTACCAAACTCTTCCTCGTCTGTTTCCCAGTCTAGGTAAAGAACTTGTCCTGTGTCCATGGGTTGTACTCCGTCAATAACTTCTATCATTGTGGAGACTGACATGGACATTGCAGTGCCAATCATAGACTTCCCAGTACCACCCTCAGCAAAAAGAATAGTTGGTTTCTTTTTACCGAGCAAGCCTTGGACTAACCATTGCTCGTCAGGGATTTCAATTTTTGTTTTGGATAGATCTAAAAAGTCAGAGTCATCCTCTTGACTATTCTTTGCTACCCTACAAGCTACATCAAGTATAGCTTCCCAGTCATCGCCTTTCTGTCTATTCCTAAGAACAGAAACTGCTTCTCTACGTCTGCTCAATGACACCAAGTCAAAGTTTACAGGACCAAGAAGCACTCCGCTCTGATAAGTTTCAACTGTTAGGTCGCAACTATTCCTGCCACCTTTTGGACTAAAAGTAATCATCACTCCGTTGTCTGCCCAGTTTACAACTATAGCACCGCTATCCTCAACCTTACACATAGGATCAGGTATCTTCCCCTCGGTAAAGCTTCTGATTTTAGTTTGCTCGTATCTGGTAACAGACTTTACTATCCTAGTAATATCAATATCATTCATTGGAGGAGTACATTTCTCCGCAAATCCTGTCATGATACTTTCTAGGATGTCCTGTTGTATACCTCTCGACCAAAAGTATCCTGCCAATCTAGTAGCAGTAACATCTCTTTGTCCCTCAGGTGCACCATTTTCTAGTGCATCAGTAACCCATGGATCAACACTCTCTTTGTCGGTAGGTTGAACTGTCTTAGGTTGTTTGCCCAGAAACTGTTCGGGTACTACCCCAAACTCTGAGAATCTACCACCATTAGTTTCAAGAACTTCATAGTTTTTATTTGTAACGAGACTAGGCGGTGCTACCACATAGCCTGCGTCATTTCTAACGTCTACGTTTTTAAGAAAACCTGCACCAGTCTTGAACAAGTTATTGTACTTATAGTAAAAGTGCCAACCTTTCGGTGTCTTTACTATATGCGTATTCGGCAAATGTATACCTGCATCTTTCAGAGAATCTAATCCCTGTTGACCATCAATATCAATGACGGTAATACCAGATATAGCACCAGTTACAATACCTATGTTTGATTCAGGAGAATCTTTCCAATGCCCTTTCATGTCGCCAATCCCCATGTGTTTACTCTGAAATTCTTTCCAAGAATAAATTAGAGGCTTTTTGTCTTTAGGAACTAATGGAATGACACTCATGCCTTGCTGTGCATATTCTAACGCAGCATCCAATAGTTTTGTCATTTATCCTATTCCTCAGTTAACTTTTTATGTACCGCTTTCCAAAACTCTAGCTCGTTGCTGTACGCAGACCTGTCGCCCACGTTGTCTGTTCTCCATGCTTTGAACTGCAACTGACTAGACTCATCGTCACCATGTCTTTGTTTCCATATAGTGACACACTTGCTAGTCCAATCACCTACTGTTTCCTCAGCAAGCGGTTCTTGTTTTTCTAGTTGCTCTAACAGTCTGCCTGCATCCTCAATGCTCATGTCCTCTGTCTCATTGACAGTTACTGTATTGATGTAAGCAAAGTCTAGTGGTAGACCTTGTGCTAAGTTCATCAACTCGGACTTGATACATTCTGCCATTTTGTCTGCGTCCCCATCAAATAAACCGAAGTCATGTGGGTACGAATCAGTAAGTATGTTAAGTAATTGACCTTTGCCAATTGCTTGTTGAGTAGTATCCTGTCTTTGTCCACTGCTAGGTTTTGCAACAGGAGCACTCACAGGTGCACTGACAGTTTCTCCACCCTCAACTGGAATAGCACTCACTATATCCTGATATCTACTGCCTGTTGATTTCATGCCACCTAGTTGTAAGACAACTCTGTATTGTTGCCCCTCTCTAAGTTCTTGATCTCGTAATATCCAAAACCCCGCAACACTTTCCCCTGCAGGTGTCTTGAACGCATAGCCATTCCACTGACCTTTCTTACTGCAAATCAAAAGTGTCTCATCTGTTCTCTCCACCTCAACACCTTTGTATTGCTTGCCAGTTGGTTTAAACTCCAACTGTACGTTGTTGTATTCTGTTGTCATTATTTCTCCTTCTATTTAAGTTTTGTTATTACTTGGTTTTTTATGTCGATACTTGTTTCATCTGCTATATCAACTAAAGCTACAAGTGCTTCAGCTTGAGTCAGTTTATTTTGAACTGCCCATACTTTGAACTTGTGATGCTGGTCGTCATCAATGCCAGTGATCAATAGTGTCTTGTCTTTAGATGCCATTCTCTCTCCTTTCTCTATATACTATTATATATTTTTATAGGTATGTTGTCTATCAAATTAGAACAACATTTGTTGTCTTGGATCTTGGGTATTTATTACTACCCTATAGTAATATAATCCATCTCCATGATAATCTTTTTCTAGTGTGTGACTGCCAAACTTAGGCTTCCTAAAGTTCCTGAGTTGAGCAGACACAGATGTTTCTGGTGCTCCAGTCACATACGATATGTGCTTTAAAGTTCTCCATTCTCCATCTTTCATGAAGTCAAAGATCTTCTGTTGTTGTTTTGATAGCCGTGCATGATCTCGATCATGTTGATAGTCACTACCATCAAAAGCTTCTTGGTTCATCTCGCCTCCTTTAGTGCTCGTTTAAGTTTTTGTGCAAACCATTGTGTAGGTTTGTGATTGACTATGTTGCCATCAAAATCTACAGGTATCTGTCCTTCGCAAACTGGACAAGTAGCCGTTGTTTTATCCATTTCTATCCCTTTACGTTGAGATCCAACGCACCTAGACAAATATTTCCTAGCTTTTGCCCTGTCAACTATTGACTCCAAGTTCAATATTGAAGCATTGTACTTGTAATTTATTGTGAATAAATGATTATCACTTGGTTTACCTGGCTTTCTCCATCCACAATTGATGCAGTATATGTCGCCATAGTTTTCTACCATGCGACCAGTTATGCACCGACCACATTTCTCAATCATTCTGTTTCTTTGTTCCATAATGTACTCTTTCTAAAACCCTTCTTAGTTATGTGATAGTTGCTTGCTACCACACTTGCCATCTTGGTCAAAGCTTGTGTTGAAACATATGACTTTTCACCTAAGACTTTTGCTGCACGAAACTCTGCTATCAAATGATTGATTGCAATTTCTTCCTGCTCAGATAAGTCTGAGCCATCATCGTGGGTAAGTTTGTACGATCTCTGTTCTTTCATTTTCATGTTACTTTCCTTTTTGCATTCTTTTGTAAACAGCTTTTTTCAAACGTGTTATTAGTTTTTTATCTTTTAGTGTGTCACTAATTGTGACCACTGGTTCTTTTTTTTCTTCTACCTTTACAGACTTATCCATCACTTCATCCCAGTCAGTCTGGACTGTATATCTTGAGTAAAGAACAGCTGGTTCTTTTGTTCTCAACGCACTTTCAAACTTTTGTATCTCTGACTTGTTACCGCCATGAAATTCAAACTTCCATCCATACTTTCCTCTCCAGTGAAAGTATTCATCTGTTGTGTAGATTACTTTTTCAAAACCCATATTAACCTCCTTTCTAATTCTTTATTCATGACTTCCAACCTTCCATAGTTAGGTCATCATCATCAAGATACCATCTCTGAGTATCTTGTTCTCTATGCGTTCCCACTATACTATTGCCTATTGCTTCTACTTCTTCCTTGAATCTCTTTATAGATCCTTGTTCGCTTTCTGGAAAGCTGTGTTGCTTACCACCGTTTTGTCCAAAGAACATATACTCCTCTAGCGTGAATACTATTCTATCTAAACTCATTTTATTCCTCTTTCCATTTTTCCATTATTTGTTCGCCAGTTCCATCATCAATATAATAAACCCAACCATTTATAGTTATATAAACAGCCTGATCTGAAACTGGTTCTATAACCATTCTTCCTCTCTGTAATGTCCATTTACTAATCATTTACTTAACCTCCTTCCTCTTCTTCTATATCATCTTTGTAGATTACTATTGATGGTATATGTTCTGCTATTTTATCCGCATTTATAACTTTATTTACTGGACTTGCAAACTCCCAGTTTGTATGCCCAACTAATTTTTCTGATAATTCATCTATTAATTCTGTAATATCCATTTACTGATTCTCCACATCATCTTTATCTATTAATTCATCTATGTAATACTCTGAATCTGAGATGTGATATTCTATTACATCCCAGTTTATACCCACACTAGCATCGTGATCGTCAATCACTTGCTCTAGTATTTCGTATGCTTGGTCTATATCTAGGTCTACTCCCATGTCATGTGCCTGGGAAATAATATCCTCTGTCGACCATTCTATTGTTAGTGTCTTGTGTTCACTCATTCTTTATCCCTTTCTGTTATTTTTTATTATTGCTAGAATATCTCTAGCCATATTGTCGTACCCATTAATCATGTCATCCATTCTCTGATTATTCGCTTCAACCCATTCCTTGTTGTCATGTACAACTTCCGTGCAGAGTTGTTCTATTTCTGCAACTATTTTTGCGTAATTCATAGTTAACCTCCTATGCATTCTATATTTGTTTTATGTAACTGGTAAACCATATTGCACAATACGATGATCATAAGTGTTGCTGACCATAACGTAACACGAAACATAAGTCTCCAGTTAGTTGTTGAATGGTAATATTTAATTGCCATTTTATTACACTCCTCTGACTTTCAGCTCACCTCTGAGCTTTGTCATCTTGTTTTCTAATTGTTGCAAGTTGACAACATACTTGTTCAACTCCTGCATCTGTTGTACTTGTACTCTTTGCATCTCCCAAAGTGTATCAAGTAATTTTTCTTTAGTAGTCGTCAAGTCGTAGTCAATATCTACGAGCATCTCAGATATCTCTTTGTCTTTTATTTGATTAGTAGTCTCCATTTTTATACCTCCTTTTTTATTCGCAAATTATTCCAACTGTTAATTCACAACTGTCTAAATCTGTGTGAAACCCCACAACTTGTGAGTCATAAATCCTTGTAACTATTTGCCATATCTGATTTACTTCCTCATCTGTCATGTACTTTGTTAATTTCATTTCCATTTTTATTTACTTTCTTTCTAGTCAAACCATGCCGACTGTTCTTTTTGTAACCTTAGTTTCTCCTCTGCTGGTATTTTTTCCACACAGGTATCACACAATATAGTCCCATCAATGATTGTGTAATCATCTAGTACCTTGTAGTCACAATCTTTTCCCTCACACTCCATCTCTCTACACTCGGCACATTGATAACCATCTAACCCTATCCACTTACCATTAACCTTACGATCCACAGACGCAGGTATCCTGTTGACAAATCTGCCACTACCGAAGCTTGTATCCTGTCGGCAGTCCACACACTTGTCACCTATATCTATAAAGTCACTCATTTACTTACTCCTTATCCAAAAACGGATTCTCCGTTTATTCTTATGTCTGTGCAACCCCAGTTACGCATTGCCCAACGCAATGGTGCTGACAATGACTCCTCATAATTGTGGTCATCGTCTGTTGCCCATAGCATTCCCTCTGCATAACATATACCATCATCATCGTACAAAGAAAACTGTTGCGGATTTTCTTTTGTTTCTCCATTGCCATCAGTGTAACCTTTGTAATTCTTTTCATCTGGTTCACTGATACGATCCTTAGTTATTTTCCATGTGTACATTTACTTACTCCTTAATTTTCTGCATCAAAAATCTTATCTTTTATGTCTTGCTCCCACCGTGCTTTATCTCTCTCAAACTCTGCAATCCATCTGTCTAATAATTCATGCAAGTCTTTTGCTTTCAAGTGTGGATGTTTTGTTCTGCTTACATAGTCTGTGTTATACATAAACCTCAAACCATGTTTACCACTCAACACTACTTGGTTTTCCCACTCGTCATTTATATTCTCCTCAGGAAATCCCTCATCCATGAGAAACTCTAAATCCTCTAAAGAATCTTTGACTGCGTATCTTATAAACTTTTTCATTTTATTCTCCTTTTTTTTTAATCTATCAATGTCATATACGCATCGATATTATATTTCATAAACCATTCTCTACACTGGTTCATTGTTACCCAGTCTTCTGCTCTTTCAGACTCAAATAGTTTATTGTATACTGCAAGTTCCATGCTGTTCAGTTTACAGCGTTCTCCAGAAAACCTATTTTTTGCCCAAAAAATAGAAGCACCATTGCCAAATATTTTTTCCTCTAGCCTTTTGCCTAATTTTTGTTCTGCCATTTTATCCTCCTTTCTAATACTCTAAATCTATTTCGTACATTGTCATTGCGTATCCATTCTTTTCCATGTGTTCTTTTTCATACCATTCTGGATACTCTCCATCGTTGAAAAAAGCACTGTTGCCCATTCGCATTATCACATCGCCCTCCATAAAATTACCCTCAACATCCTCAACCCACTCTCCATTTACCAGTATGGGATCGGCTTCGCAATTCTCCCATCCTTGATTTATTCCTGCAATCTTATATTCAGTTTCTCTTTTCCAGAAAAGAATAAACTTTATGAGATTAGAGTATCTCTTTACTGGTCTTAATAAAAATCCAGTTTCATATTCGTACTCCTCAATCACATCTTTACCAATTGCTTTATGCAAATCAGTTTTATATGCTTCTCTCATCTCTGAATAGTTACTTGGCTTTTCATCCCAATTATCTTTCAGATAATTTATCCAATTTTCTACAGTCTTTTTGACCATAGGTACGTTGGTTAATTCTGTCATTTACTTGCTCCTTTATTTACTGTAGGAATATTCTATTCCCTCTTTGTTCATACGAGATAATGCTTTTGACGCATCACTCTGTTTCTTTTGTGTCCCATGTAGTAGCAAAGCAAAGCTCCCTTCATCCTCTATCGCATGTCTCTCGTTATGATCTATAGGTAGGTCTGTCTCGCTAGGATGGAACACTACCTCCGCACTCTTCATTCCAAACTCATCAATATAAGCATCATGTTTTCCTCCTCTACTTGCATTCATAGAGAAGTTCTTAGGTCTTTCACTCTCCAACTCTTGCATCCACCTAACACTCTTGGTGTAAGCATAGAACTTTATGTCTTTGTAATAACTTGCTGTATCATACCATGCCAACATATAATCCTTGCTGAAGAAGTCTCCTCCAACATGCACTCTGATAATGTCAGCAGGTCTTGGTACTGATAATCTTATCAACTCCTGTAACTCTATTAGTGACTTACCCTGTAGTAACTCATAGTTATGCTTTCTCTGATTATAGAGGTCATCATATTGCACCTCTTGACTAGCAGAGAAACATCTGTACTTTGCGTACTTGCCATCTCTCATTGTTCTCTTGCCCGTCACTTCATTCTCTTCTGCCATTGCGAAACAATCTCTCGCTGAAGGACAAGATTTTCCGCTCAGTAAACTAATAGAATATATGATAGGTTTTTCTATGTCTAACCATTCTTTTATCTTGTTGAGTTTTGCGTTGTTCTTATCTCTGCTAAACTTTAATCTCTCCATTCTTTTTTCCTTTCTTATTTTTTATTCCACCTGTAGTTGTCAACTCCGAAGAGTCTATCTATCCAGTCTGGCATTTCAAATGAGTATTCTGTACAGTCATACTCTGTTGTTAATACCTCGTGTAATAGTTTTATAACTTCCATACGTTGCTTAACATACGGCTCTGTCCAATCTACCATTGGTTTCCCAGTTTTGTATCTCTCCTCCAGTTTACTGTCTACTCTCTTATGCCATTCTTCTTTGACACGATCCATTTCTCCCGAGACTCTCGCTATCGTGTACATTTTTATCCACTGTAGCAAGTCTTTCTTTGCTTTTATATCTCCTACATAATCATAATGAGTATGAAAGCATATCTCCGCATAAGCGATATCAGATAGCAACTCATCTTTGGTTGCGGTTTCTCTATCTCTCCAGTTATAACTCATTTGTTCTCCTCTCTTTTTACTGTCCTAATGGTTAGGACAGTTGATTTATAAGTTTGTAAATTCTGCAAACTCTCCGCCCGATTATAATTTCCCCCATATTTTTTAAAATGATTTAAAAAATCTTTTGTTCCTTTGAACACTCCCGCATCTATCAACCTGTTCATGTTCTCTGCTCCTGTTCTAAGCCCCGACATAATTTCTCAATGGTACTAACCGCACCAATAAATTACCGTGCTTGATATAATTTCCATTGTGTACAGGTTTAACCGTGATATCCCGCTTGTTTACGGTGCAATGTTCATGACCGTTAAGCCCGTAACATTTACCCCGCTTAACTGGATTATCTCTGTACACTCTGCATTTATACAATCTAGACATATAAAAACTCTTTTCTTTTTTTGCCTATACTACTATTATATATACTCCTATATAGTTTATCAGCAAAAAATGAATAAAATTATTCCCGAAATTTAAGTGTCCTAATGGGTAGGACACTAAAAAAAAAGACATAAAAATAATATTATTTAGTTATCTATAGACTTGTATATTTCTATATATCTGTTATGATTCTAAGTAATGAATATAAATTTATTCATAAATAATAATCATTATAAGGAGATAATAATGACTACAGAACAAAAAATGAAGGATGAAGAAATGCGGTTATTGGCTATCAAACAAGCCAACGAAAACGGCAATAAAACGGGGATATATAAAACCGTTGGGGCTATAGATAAATTCATATCTAGGTCAAGCCAATTAACAGCGTTGGCGGGGGGCTTAAACTCCGTAATAAATACGGCTTTTATCAACTCTGATTATAAGGAATTAAATAAGGAAATTATCAGTATATTTAAGCACCTTAAATCTAATGATGCTTTATTTATTGCAGAACATACATACGGGGCTAATACTTACGGGATTTTATCTGATAGGAACATAGATAAAAACGGTAGGCAATCCGTTTATTTTAGCGACAAAGATATACACGATATCTACGAACTAAATAAACATGATGAACAGGTTAAATTGTTTATTGCTAAGGCTATTACAAAAATATTAGCCGTTGCCGTTCAAGGCTTAGGGCTTAGCGAAAAATACTTTTTCAACAGTAAGCAGGTAAGACCCCGAAAAGCATTTAATGACTTGATAAAAAGTCTAGGAGTTGCGACAAATTACGTTAAAGGTATGCCATCAAGGAACGAAAAAATAACGGGGCTAAGTGCGAATCACTTAGAGAAATATACGGGGCTTATCAATGATATTAAATTAGTTGATATTGACCGTATAATTTCTATAGTTCCTAATCTTGAAATTATCATAGCGAATGAAAAAGCCAAAGCAAAAGCCAAAGAAAATAGCATTGCCTTAACTGGTGCATCCGCTAAGGCTAAGAGTGAAAATATCGCTATTAGTTCGCTTGGAAACATGACTGAAAAAGACGCTAAAAAGTGGGTTAATAAGTTCTTGAAAAATCACACTTTAAAAGCGTGTAAAGTTCATAAGAGTAATAAGGGGTGGTTTACTAAAGATAGCCCCGCCCGTTGTGATAAAGCGGTTAAGGTTGGTGCTGGTAAAAATAGAGTAACT
>Ga0208919_1001771_pt1 | contig 11957 bp, 10 predicted proteins | sample 4_EtaG_FD_184076 | JGI IMG/M metagenome (GOLD analysis project Ga0208919, IMG submission 184076) | Marine viral communities from the Subarctic Pacific Ocean - 4_ETSP_OMZ_AT15127 metaG (SPAdes) (version 3) | ecosystem: Environmental > Aquatic > Marine > Oceanic | place: Pacific Ocean | collected...
GAACGGACCATGCTTGACTGCAAGTCATTTCAGACGGCCCGCCAGCTTGGTAGATCTCAGTGAAATATACTTGGCTTTCGAATCTGATGGCCTCGGTCAAACCCGAATTCTTCAGGTCTTGCTGGTTGGCCAACCCGAGATCGAATTTTGGAAGAGTGCATTCCTTAATGTAGTTGTAAACGGACTTCCGAAAATCGGCTTGAGCCCCGCCCATGGACTCGTTTGCAGCCGACATCATGTCTGCGCTGTAGGCGCGGGTCCGGAGGTTGACGAGCGCTTGTAGGGAGTCTGCGTAGCTACCCCCAGCTGTCATTGGCGTCTGGTTTGTACTGCTCACTGATGTATATATCGACTCGAAACCGCTCGAAATGTTGTTGCCGATATTCGAGATGAGATAGGCAGGAACAGACACGCCGGCAGGTACGTTGTCGACAACGCGCACCCCGCCTGTCCCACGATCTTCAATGATGACCCTCGTGGTAACTGTGTCGAACAGTAGGATGAATGCACCGATTCCGATGAAAATTGAGGCTACGTCAATCTCTTTGCCCCCCTTCATCATCGATTGTATCGCTGTGGCGAAGACGCCAAGCAAAGCAGCTGTCGCCACGGTTGCAGCGAATCCGGCCTGACTGGTGTAAATGGCGACTGCATTGAGAATACGCTCGATAAACGCAGAGTCACCCAGGGGATAGATCGTTAATTCCATTGTTTGACCCTCAGTTCTGTTCCGTTAGACGGACGTATTCTTCAGAGCTGGTTAGCTCCATGATGTCCTTGTACATTTGAGTCAGCTTGTGTGAATCGGAGAACTTGTGAGCCCGGAGACGGTCGTATTCGCCCTGAAGATCCGCCAGCCGTTTCTCAAGCTTCTCTTTGACCTGTTCTTTCCCAACTGCCTGCAACGAAGAAACGCCTGCGATCGTCTCTTTAATGGCTTTCTGAGCCAGCTCAAAGCCGCTTTCCAACGCCATGCTCCTCGCAGCTTCTCGGGCGAAGCCTCTGACAGCATTTGGGGCCTTCAAGGACAGGTTGCGAACTTGGGCGAATTGAGATTTCGGCATAGACAGCGCTACGCCTTGCTCAATGTTTGTGTAGTTGCCGACGTTAGTTTGCAGCTTGGTGATAATGCCGGGACTTGTTCCATCGCCGAGCAGGGTCGTCTCGATGAGCTTTGAGAACCCCTCGAAGTCTGAGTTTTCGACCGTGGGCTCCTCACAGAACTTTATGTCATCGGCGCTTGAGCCGCAGCGGTAGACCTGAAGCGGCGATGCTGTTGCGCCAGGTGCTGGAGCGGAGCTTGACGCAAAGTCACCGGTCATAGACCCAAGCACGAATTGTTCAAGAGTGAAGAGGTGTGCGGATTCTTCGGTAACAGTGACCTCAAGTCCCAGCTTGTCACCGGCACCGTTCGTGTTATCGATGGAGCCCGTTTGTGTTTCTCTGGGTCGAATAAACACCCCAATTAGGCTCAGAATGTGCTCAGCCATGTCCTGATCACCATCCGGGAACGCATCCATTACCTGACCTTCCTGAATGGCCCTGTATACGAGATTACCGCGTCGCTCTTCGTACATGGCTGCGGTTTCGGGACTCTCTTTGCTGTCTTTTGGAGTCCAGTTGGAGGTCATCGTGTCGTAAAAATCACTCGCAGCCCCGGTCACGTTTGCAAAGGATTTGAATTCGTTGTTGTCGCGGTTTTTCCAGGCGTCTACGCCGCCATCAACCAGCCCCTGAGCCATTTGGCAGGAATTGCCAAGATATTGGTTCATGGCCTGCATCTTTTTCTGAAAGGTTTCGATCCATGCAGCTGCTTCGGGGTACACGGCATCCAGCGCCAGCTGAAAGGCATAGCCTTCGGCGTTTGCAGCGACTTTCTGGAGCGTGTTGACGATTTGTTGGCTATCAATGAATGAGAACGAGCCACCGTTCAGATCGATGCCTCCACAACCGCCAGCAGCACTTGGAGGTACCCAAGTCACAACATTCTGATCGATAATCGGTGTCCGCATGGTTACGCCGCCAAAGGCAATGCCACCACGAGTTTGAGTCTGAAAAGTGCCGGGAGCCGTTACGTTGGTCATCTGGCCAAACATGCTTTCCATTTGGTCCTGCATGCCGGCGTGCGTTGTTGCTGAAAAGAGGATTGAGGTTGCAGCAATGGCTGAGCCTGCCAGCACCTTCAATTTGGAGGTGTTAACGTTCACTTGTTCAGCTCCTGTTTGATGATTCGCAGCAATTCGTTAGGCGGAATGAATCCATCCTTGTCGACAGATTCGGAATCAGCACTGGCGTAGGCCTGAGGAGCTACAGCGCCAATCAGGTCTTCCTCTCGCTTCAGCTGGTTCTGGGTTGCCATGTACTCTTCGTCTGATATCGCTCCCTGCATCTGGGAAACCAACAGAATTCGATCTTCGATCAATGGGCGGGCAAACATGCCGACGCCGATCGGCTTGGTCGTGTTGTCATTGAATGCGACGAATGTGGCAGGTACCTGCTTTACACCCATCACTTTGGACTGGCCCTGATCGACAACCACTTTTGCCAAGAAGTCATCGGGGAGGGGCGTACCGTCCGTTGAGACGGCTAGGACATCGATGCCGTAGAGCTTTTGGATGTTGTCGATAGTGCGGGCCTGCTCCATCGAGTATTGAGAGCCGTTGAAGAAGTAAATCAGCCCCACCTGATCTTTGATCCTTGAGAGTAATTCCTTTCGAGCCTTCTTCGTCTCGGCTTGGAGCCTCAGATTTGCTGAAGTAGTGGTTGGTGCAGTCGAGTTGGCATCCAGCACTGGGTCAGTGGCAACTACCTGCTTCCAAACATCTGCAAAGTTGGCAGAACGGTTCATGGCCATCTTCTGCACATACAGAAACGCGCTCACATTTTCTGGCGTCGGGTTTTCCCAGGCGCGATCCTTGTATTTCTTGATGTTCTTCCGGAACCATTCAGCACTCATTGCTGCTGGTGGTGGGGGAGTAGCCGGCTGAGCGGTCTGGGGTTCTGGCGCAGGCTTTTTTGGCATGGCCATCGTTTCCACAGAGGACTCGGGGGGCTTTTGCTCGGGCTCTTTTTCAGGCTTTGCTTCTTCAGGAACGGGCTCATACCAGAACCAACCCTCTTCACCGCGCTCCAGGAACTCTCCTCGGCGCTCGGGGTAATCCAACTGGGATGCAGCAGCGGCTCCAGAGGCCGCAAGAAACAACATACCGATGACGAATCTGTTCATAGCTCTACAAACACTTGTCCAATGTGAGAACCATTTTATGAATCGCTGATTCGCCGGGGGTCAGAGTGGGTGCGAAAAAACACGCACTACTCGCAAGAAGAGGCGAAAAATCACTCCTACATGGGGGTTGCGTTTTGGAGGGTTGCGGTAAGGTAGAAGTAGATAAACAGAAAAGAGGAAACGTTATGAATATGAAAATGTCAGTTGTTGCTTCTGCACTGTCCATTGGCCTGATCAGTGGCTGTGCTTCTAACCCTAGTGCTCTGGATCTCGCCGAGCAGCAGGCCGCACTGGAGGCTCAGCGGGCTGAGATGCTGGCGGAGCAGCAGGAACGTGAGAACGAAAAGCTTGCGGAGAGCCTGTCCAACATTCCCGATTGGGCAATTGATCCGCCGAATCCGGACGTGACCGGGATCTACGGTGTTGGCATCGCTGAATCCAGCAATGTCGCTGTTGTGATGAAGAAAGCGCGGCTCCAGGCGGAGTTTGATCTGGCCGCTCAGATGCAGCAGGAGATCAGCGGTCTTGAGCAACAGTTCACCGAGGACTCCACCGGGAATGAAGCCAATCTCCGCTTCGAGAGCGCGGTTGAGCGGTTCGTGAACTCTGTTGAAATCGCCGGGCAGGAAATCGTTGAGCAGGAAATCGCTGTTGCTGATGGCAAGTACAACGGGTATGTCCTGATGCGTCTGAGCTTTGACTCCATGGAACGCATGCTTGAGCAGCGCAACAACATGGAGGGCTATGACCGCATGAAAGAGGCGTTCAAAGAGCTTCGTGAGCGGATCGAGGCCAGTGAGCGCACAACCAACATTGTTGGTGAGAAGGCAGTCAAAGCCGAGGGCGCGTAAGCGCTTTCGGTTTAACGGATCTTGGAGGAAGTTATGGGCATTTATCGCAGAACCAGTTCCACAAGGCTGTTAGTTGTTTGGTTTGTCGCGGCCCTGGCTGCAGCCATCAGCTTCACAAGCGCTAAATCTGCGGATGTATGGTCGCGAGAAATGTCTGTGAGCTTCCAGATGGGCGAAGCGGACTCGCGGCTGACCGCTCTTGAGGGTGCCAGAGAGAAGCTCCGTGAAAAGGCGCTGAGTGAGTCTGGTGCCTATGTAGAAAGCCGTCAGGTACTGTCTGAAGGGCAGTTCAAGGAGTCGCTGAGGCTTTTGCGATCTGCTTTTGTGTCCATCAGTGATGAAACCGTCAGAGTCCGGACGAACCCCGAGAACCAGGTTTCAACGTTGTATTTGGATGCAACAGCTGTCGTGGATACCGGTGTCCTTCGTGACCGGGTGAAGGCTTTGGCCGAGAACACCACATTCCAGCAGAAGATGCAGTCACTCAGCCTTGAAGACCGCAGAATTGTGGAGAGCCTCGATCGGCTATCTTCAAAACTGCGTAAGACGGGTGTTGAGGGCGCTCTGCTGGCGGATTACAAGGAGCTTCTAATCAAGTCCAAGGAAAGTACCCGCCTTCGCGTTGCTGAGCTTGTTCCGGGACAGCAAGCCAGTTTGCTGGAGCAAGCCCAATACGGTGCTGGACTGTTTGAACTGGGAAAGCTGGTGGCACTGGAAAAATACTATTTGGATGTCGTCGCACCATTGGCAGCTGATTTATCGTTGGAAGCGAAGATCGTGTCAGCAGCGCCCTCTACGAAGATGCAGGGAGCAACTGAGGTCAAGGTTGTCATGGAAGCTTTTTATGATCCGGAGTCTCCTGTCGCTATGAAAGTTAACAGGCTGGAGCACGACCTCAATGATATTGTGAATGGGGATTTTTGGCTGCCTTCTTCGCCCCAGGAAAAGCTCTCAGACCTGAAGCTGGCGGCTTACGATCAGTGGGTAGAGGCTACGCTCTTGAACATGCCGCTGCTGGCAGTAGTGTCCCTCGGGGATCACAAGGCTTATTTTCCAGTTCTTGGCAACCGGATCTCAGTTAGCTCGAAGGGCGAAGATCAAAAGTGGGGGCATGGTTTGACTTACATGCCTGAGGTTCGATTGAAGTCTGCCTTCAAATTTGCACCAGAGTTGACCAGACGCGGATACAGGGATCACCGCACGATCACGCAGTCCTATACGTTCCAGATCCCAAATGCTGATGCGGCAATGATCAGCGATGTCGACGTTGACCTGAAGCTGGTACAGATCACGCCCGAGGGCGCGTAATAACGCGCCTTTTGGGGCTATTCAGACTACCGCCCCCCAACAAACATCAAGAACAGAACGGCCACGATGACGGCCACAACTATTCCGAAGGGGCCAGAGTCGTTCACCGCTCGATTGCTTGGTTTCCCTTTTCCCTTGATATCGGCAATTTCCGCTTTCAAAGCCGCCTGATTGCTCTCAGCTTCGACGGAATCGCTCGTGCTGCTCTTTTGCTTTACCAGCGCAATCTCAGCAGAGAATTTATGGACGGTGAACTTATAGTTCGAGTTTGTCCAGGCTGAACCTGTGCGCGAGCCGCGTTGGAGCTTCAGTACCGCATTGCAGCCAACACTCCGGGCCTTTTGCTTCAGGATTACAACGGCTTCATTGGGATCTTTGTGCTCGACTTCGACCCTGCCAAGAGAAAACACAGCTTCGTTGTCCCGACCGCAGGAATTGGTTTTGCTGACTATGATATCGCTGCCAGGTGAAACGTAGATCGGGAAGGTTTGCTCTGCTGTGACTTTCTTCGCTGCCATTCCCTTTGGAGTTGGAACGTCCTCAAACTGGACATCCGCGCCACGCCGAATGTCCTTCTTGTTCTCCATCGCCACATCGTTCAGGTGAAAGAAGTAGCTCTCACCGTCACCAGACTTTATGAATCCGTACTTCTTTTCCGCCGAGTATGAGACAACCTTCCCGGATTTCACTTTTTCACTCCTGTTTGGGATCAGATTTAAGCCTCAGCTGGCTTAGGGGAAGAGGCTTTGAAGTCCTCAACGGCCCGGTCCAGTGCCTCATCGAGCTGATGGGAGTATGCGGTTGCCCATTTGGCTTCTTTGAAATGACCAACGAAGTACGCAGCGGTGATGGCTACAAATGAGAGGAGCATCGTCGTAAACCACCCCTCCGTGAAGAAGTCCTTAAAGCCACTGAAAAGGATAATCCAGAACAGTCCACCGACGATGCCGGCCACAAACAGTGCGCGTCGGCCTAATCGGTCCTCCGGCGTCGCGTAGTTCAGTGACATGGATTTGTCGTCCTTTGGAAATAAAGCTGCCAACCCGATGTATTGGCCAACCAGAGGAGTAAAAAAGGTGAAGGCAACTACAACAACATGGATTAGGTATTCCGCACTGTTTGAAACCGTGCGTCCCCCAGTGTGCACCGTGTTGCACTGGCCTACTGCACGATAGGATTTACCGGTGGCATGGTTGTGGATACGTTCTATGTCTTTCGTAAGGTCTGACTCAATGACAGTAAGATTTTGGCCAGGGCGAACCTGAAGTTCAGTGTTTGAAAAGCTGAGCTGCCGCTCTTGTTCCGTATCCGGATCTTTGAGCCAGATCTTTTGTTTGTTGTGGTGACTCACGGATGATTTAACTTCGGAGCGCTGATCAACGATATTGCGAGTTGTATGAACGTGCGTTGCCGCGTACTGGTTGTTTGATTCGCTCAGGACTTCGTAGGTCTTTGCATTGATGGTGTTATCCAAAACACAGCTCCGTGTGGGTAGGGTTGGGAAAGGACATATCGCCGAACTTCGAGCAATCTATGGGATAGGCGACTGATTATCAATAAGCTATTGATAACCTGACCTATTTTCCACTAGGGATTTTACGATAATTGACTAAGAGAGATTTCTAGGGGCGTTTTTTGCGGGTTTTTTCCGATCTTCGGGAGTAAAGGCACCAGGCCGTTAGTAATGATGCTCCACCAATACCAATGCCCATCGCCAGCAAAATATAGCTCTCCATAATCAACCCCAGTCGAAATCGTCGCCAGTCGAAGTTAGCCGTTTCTGAGCCTCAAGCCAGTGCTCAAGATGTCCAGGCAGAATCAATTCATACCGAGCGCGTGAAGCACCGACGTAGATCATCGATAGAACGTGTGCCTGTAGGCTGGCTTGATTGATTTTTCCGGGCTCGATGAGAAGGTCCGGTGCCAACATAACGCGGTCAAACTCGGTATTCCTCGCATCTTCTGCCAGTCCGAGCACGATGGTTGCCTTATCTGGCGTTGTAACCACATCCATCGCCTGAGCGAATTCATGCTGGCGGCCTATACCTCCTGCGAGCATAGACTCAACACGCTGAAACGCACCGCTATGGCCTTTGTCTTGCCGTAGCGAATCCCAGTCCGGGTAACGGAATAGGAGTGAGGATTGCGCTCGTATCCCTTGGAAATACAGAGATACGAGTGACGCGTTAAAGGTAAAGAAATTCTGTACCGATCCAGGAAGGAGAGAGAAGGATGTTCCAGCTTCGCGGAGCCGATGAAACCACTCTGTCATCTCGAAAAGATCGGACACGAGAATGGTGCATTTCTGCTTGGGTATGCGTGGCCGCTCCGGATCGTAGTAGGTTATGCGGGTTCGCATGTGCCGGCTTCCCTGAAGCGCAACGCTGGTCTGGGCCGGGTGCTTCTCGATCAGTGTATTGAAAATATCCTCCACCTGGTTGCTAGCGCGAACCGTTAAGCCGATTTCAGAGCGACGGATGTGCTGTGCCTGACGCGGTACGAAGCCGCGTAACCGTTGGTATGGGTCGCCCATCGTTTGTACTGACTGGGGGCTCGCATCCAGGATCTGCTGGAGCGGTGTCGTCAGATCGTGGGCCTCATCGATTATGAAGTGAGTGTATCGCTCGGGAGCGGTAAAGCCTCGCAGTGCGCAATACTTGATGAGGTGGTAAGCCCGAACCGGCAACTGGGAGTTCGGATCATTCGGCTCGACAGTTTCATCCCACAGTTCTTGGGCATAGCTGACCAGAGCAGCCTTATCGATCTGGCTCAAACGGTCGTGAATGGTCGGCAGGTGCCATTCCCGCAAACGATCATGGCCAGACCGGCAGAACCGACGAACGGCCTTCATGGCAATATCAGCGACGGTACCGGGCGTAAGTCGACCGACAGCATTGAACTGGAGTCTCCGCGCCGTCTCTCCCGCAGACAGGAAGTAGTTAGGGTCTCGACGCTGGCCGGGTCGCCAGTGTGTCGGCAAATTCTGAGCAGCCAGTATTTCGCCGGCAAGCTGGCCAAAAGTGCGGGCTTTTGTCTCTGGCGCCTCCAGTCGCTTGAGCAACCCCTGAAGCTGGGCTTTGGTTAGGGCCAAAACGACGGGATTGAACTCTTTGTATTGCTCAATGACCCCCAGCATTTCCTTGGCCATGAAGGTCTTTCCACCGCCGAAATACGACATCAAGCTGGCGGATTCGTCCGGCTCCGACAGGAACTTATTGAAGAATCGCGCTTGAGGGTCTGTCATTCTTACTGAGCTGCCACTGGGTAGCGGCACTTCTTGGCTGAATGGATTGCGGCGTCGATGCTGGCGGGCCGTAAACTCAAAGTCCCAGTTGCCGTGCTCATCCAGGAAGTCAGGCGTAGGGGAGGGCTCCTCATCCGTTGCCCCGATGAAACTCAGATCAATGCCTCCGCCCAAGGAAGGTTCAGCCTTGCCGTCCATTTCGCTCTGGCGGAGCACATCAATCCCGTTGGCGGCCAGCTCCCGTGCTCCATCTGCAAGCTTTGTCAGGTCAAGCTGCTTCGGAATCGAGTCTCGGAGCGCCTGTTCCTCTGCCTCTCCCTTCACCGTTGCAACAAGTTGTGCCAGAACCTGCTCAAGCGAGGCTGCCACAGGCCGTTTTTGGCGAATCAGCGCCGGCACCTGCTGGATCAGAATGGCACTGATCAGCTGCTCAATAGGCGCATGGGTGGCCCAGTCTTCAATCTTGTCGTGTAATTCGTCCAAATCCGGGTTCTTCCGCCATTTAACGAGCGTGTTTATCTGAGAATCTGTGATCGGGAGAATCAAGCTTGGAGCTTCGGACATAATTGGCCTTAAATCTGGTTCTGAGACTCGATCTGTTTCAACCGCTGTCTGCGGTTATCAAGGAAGCTTTCGAACTGAGTGTCGTTCATCTTCTCACACTGAAAATTCAGGCTTGAGATTAGTCCAGGTGGAGATGCCCGCATTGAAAGGTCTCCTCGATCCAGTTCAAACATCGTGTTTTCACGGTCATCTTGCCGTCCAAGCTTCAGGTCGAAGAGAAGATAATCCGTGCCCTTGTAGGCCTCATCAATGTTGTAGCTCCAAGCCACCTGTGGCGGCTTTTCTATTGAGCTGGAACTGTTGACCAGTTGGGCGGCAGTTATGTGCCCTGACTTTTCGTTGTACTTGAGGATGAAGTGCGCGTAGCCAACAACGTCGTCGGCCATATCGGCTTCAGTGTTCGTGCACACCAGGCGCGTGAAGTCTTTGAAGACTCGATCCTCCACGGTTTCCCGATCCTCAGCGCAACCTACCATTGCGATTAATACAACAGTGGCGGTGACGAGGTGCCTTACTTGTTTATATGGCATGCAATCTCCCCGGTTTGGTTTGTAGGCATCGTAAACCTGATTCGCAGAATGCAATGACTCACAGGCCTTCCGGAGAACAGAGCACCCTGTCGCGTGTCCACCAGGCTTTTTCTGGCGATACAAAACATTACTGAGCACGATTTTAAAGTTAGCAGGCTAGACGATACGCTGAAACTGATTTAATTCAGGAGGATACATGTTAACAACGTCAAATTTTGTCAAAGTTTCAGCCTCGATTCTGGCCGTGGGGATGCTTCATGGTTGCGCTTCAACCGGGATCACCGAAGCTCAGCCCGACCACAGCAGGGCATGGAACCTCACACATAGTGTTGGAATGACCGATCTTGAGGATTCAGAGGTGCCCGAAGACCAAATCCCCAGCGGTCTGGGATCAGCTACAGGCATGGCTATCGATGTGGCCTACTTCATGAACAGTTCGACGCTTGCCATGTCATTCGGTGACGCGTTTGGCCTCGGGCTTTTGGGGGCGCTCACGAACACGAGCAAGAGCCATGCGGAAAGGAGCACTATCGTTGCCTGGGCACCAGATGATGAGGTTGAGGGCCGCAAAGACGTAAACATCTGGCTTGGCAACGAGATTAAAGATGCCACGATGCAAGCCATGAATGAACTTGGAATCGAGGGCGAAGCTGAATTTCATAATAAGCTGACTGATAACTTCTTCAATGGCAGGTTCACGGAAACCAAGATTTCAGGCATCAAGGCCGATGGCACCGAATGTGGGGCGTATTTCAAGGTTTATCCGGAGCAAGTGTCGGAGCTGAAGAGCATTCCGGACTTCATCGCACCGAACACAAAGGGTTATCAAGTCTCTGCTGGGGACGAAATGGAGTATCCGCGATTCTCGGCCTACTGCCTGAGCGATACGTCTCTGGATCAATACGTGGAATTTGTGAGTGCTATCAGCAAAAACTTGCCCAAAACGGTGTATTTCTACACGCGTCAACTTGAGCTTGCGGACCACACGATCCCGCCAGTTGTCTATGATCACGGTAAGGCACTGCTCTTCTTAACAGCGGAGAATTAATCCCAGGCTACGGAAAAGGCCATCTATGCCGGCCTTTTCCGTTTGTACCCATCACTTCCCTGCCTTTTCTTGAGAAGCTTTGTATAGCTGAGCAAAGTAATCAGCTTGAAGCGAGAACGAGTTTCGGTACCGAACAATATATTGATGATCGCCCCTCAGTTTCTCAAGATAACCGTAGGGACGCCCCGATAACCTGTCCAGAAAGGCTACCATCGATTCGACGGGCAGAATGATCGCCGCCGCTTCCTCATTACTCAGTAGGCGTTGCTGTCCCAAACGACGACGGTCGTTGTCTCGCCGCTTCAGTTCCGCCAGTCGCTCCATCCAAGGCCAAAACCCAAACCACTTTTGAACCTCATTGGCGATGCGCCCAGCGGAAAAGGAGCTTCCCAGTCCCGCCATCATGATGAATTCCTTCATCACATAAGCTTTCCATATCAGGGGATGGGTTTTTACGATCCAGTCGCCTTTTGTTGAAAATTCAGAGCCGTGCAAAGGACATGTGGTCTGAGTGAATCCGAAGGACTCCATGAGGCGTTGGGTCTTCCGGATGTCTCTGGCGCATCGTTCATAAAGTCGATCCCGGAATTCATCAGCTTTTCCCTCCCCAGCCATTCTGAGTGCTTTCTGTAGGTCTTCGATGAAGGGTTCCCGCTCAGCCCGCCGCTTCTCATCAAGAGATTTGAGGAACTCTTCATGTTCCCGGCGTTCTTTTTTCGCGGCCTCCAGCTGGCGGAGGTATCGGTCCTTGTCTTGCCGGTGCTTCGCGTCGAGGGCTTGCTTGTCGGGAGACATTTCCAACTGCGTATCCATCCATGAGCACCGGTACCATTTGCGGGGTGCAGATTTCAGGACGATATCTTTCAACTTCACAATATCTAATACTTGATCGCGGTTTACACTACTCAGATCGATTTCCATCACATTGTCGAGCGCCTCAGCCTTGGCGGGCTCAACTGCATGAGTAACGAAGATCTCTATAAACAGCTGCGTACCGTCAGCCAGCGTTGCTGTCAGATCAGGCCGAAGGTTTTCCCGTGTGTTTTTCTCAGAGACCACCTGTTGGGGTTCTAGGGATTTTCCGTCCAAAAACGACAAAGTGCTCTGGAGGCCTCTCTGGCCGTGGCCTCCAGAGGGGTATTACTTTTCCCTGACAGGTAAATATCCCTCGATTGAGCGCATAAGC
>Ga0208919_1001776_pt1 | contig 11942 bp, 8 predicted proteins | sample 4_EtaG_FD_184076 | JGI IMG/M metagenome (GOLD analysis project Ga0208919, IMG submission 184076) | Marine viral communities from the Subarctic Pacific Ocean - 4_ETSP_OMZ_AT15127 metaG (SPAdes) (version 3) | ecosystem: Environmental > Aquatic > Marine > Oceanic | place: Pacific Ocean | collected...
CAATGGTTAATTGACAATCCTGACTTTGCTTACGATACGGATTTTGCTGTTGATTCAGAAGGCAATGCGTTTGCGGCCCCGACTAACCGAACACGCCCAAGTATGGCGGATACGGTTGAAACAGAAGAGCGAAGTGCAGAGATCGATCAGCAACGCGATGAGGGTGGACTCATCAGTTCCGATACGGTTTATAGCGAGGGTATCCGTGTAGAAGAACGCTCCGTTATGGGCCAGGAGCCGAAAGTTATTGGCCGTGCTCGTATAGAAGGAAATGAAAAGAAACCTACCGTAACGGAATGGAATCAACCCTTTTGGTCAGCACGTGCTGTTGATGAAGACGGTAAGATAATTGAAGGGGTTCGCGGTAAACACGGTAAAGCGCAGGCAGAAGCGCAATTAAACCGTCTTACAAAACCGGGTTCTTCAGGTTACGACAACCCGGCGGATGTGCAACTGCGTGAAGCTTATAACCCGGACACCCACGACTTTGAAGTTAGGGCTGTAGATAAGAACGGGAACGTGCTTCCTAAAGGTACCCCCTGGCATAAAGCATACGGGCACGTTGTTCTTGCAACACCTGTTGATGCACGAGAAGGGCTTTCCAGCCCTCGATTCGGTACAGGACTTGATACCAATGTAATGACACGGCTGCAGCAGGCTCTCGAAAAAGGAGCCCTCTACAGCAATAGGGCACGGTATCCAATTGCCCATAAAATGGTTATTGCGTTTTCCGGCGTGCAAAACACGCTTATCCATACAAAAACAGGCGCCCCCTATAAAAGCCAAGGTGCTGCGCAACGGAAACTTAATTCACTTCCCGAAGAGCAGAAGAAAGACGCAGAGATTATCGAAGTCGCAGATGGCTTTGCAGTTAAAACAACCAAATCAGTAAAACGGCACGTTTATCTCCCGAGCCTGATATGGACGGGTGCGCAGATGATGCGTGCTTCTGGTTTGGTGGATTCTACGTTTACGCTTACCAAGAACAACGGAAATATCTTACGTGCGTTAACTGAAGGATTCCAAGGGCTCGACGAGTACCTGCAGTTGCAGGGTATAAGCGCGAATACTCTTGATCAGTTCCGTATGGAAATGATCGAAAAAGATGAGCGGCCAGTCCTTAACCTCAAAGACGGTGATGGCAATGTTCAGTATCTCAGCATGGAAGATTTGGCATCTGCTTCCGCGCGAATTGCCACAGATGTTGAAGATACTGCGGTTGCTCATTCCGAAGAACGTCAAGCAGCAAATCGTGAATTAAAAGAAGAAGACCCGAACCTACCGGTCGATAATTTTGATGTAGATATCAACTCGCAGGTACGTTCAATACTGCTCCCCTTAATCAGACCATTAATTCCTGGCCGGGTTAAGGGTCGTATGGGTCCTCTTCGAGATGGCGCAAAAGCGAACATCGCAAAGACGATACTTAATCTCGCAATACAAGCAGCCTTTAACCCACAAGTTAGTCTCTTAATGGGTGAGCCTTCGCCCTCGCTACTCCCAAATCCAAGAGCGTCTTGGAGAGCAGGTGATCCAGAAAATGATGCAGTTATTGCCGAATACGATAAGTGGAATAACTGGATACAGAGATTACTGACAGAAGGCGTGCCAAAGTGGTTTGTAGAGGCAGAGATTTCTGTTGACCCTGAAAACAACGACGGTGTTTCTCCTGAGGATGCGTTTACTGAGTGGCTAATGGACGCGGTTAGAACCAGCCCCGAGGGGGATATGCTTACAGCGGAGGGCGCAGCCTTAGAAGCGGCCATCGTTGAAACTCTAGAGTTTGCTCTTCCAAACATAACGAGCGACATCGTTGGTCGTAAAGTCCGGTTTAAAGAAAAGAAACTGGTGGACCCCGGCGGTATTGCTGAACAGGTTTCCTACAACGAAGCAAACCGCAAAGAAAGAGGCACTACGCGTAAGAATCCTGATGTACCCATGAATATGGCGAAGGAAACCGCCAAGATCGAGGGTATTGCTGCAGGTATTCGTGCGTATGTACTGCAGTTATCCGAGCAGGCAAACACTTCACCACCAGCGCAATTCCAGAAAAGGATTGCGCTAGCGTCAGTCGAGAACAACATCAACGATAACCAAAATCAGTTGATGGATGACTACAACCCCGATATTGAACAAACCGACCCTAATTTAAAAACGGGACAGGGAGTACTCGGACGAGACACCGAATGGAGTGAAGGCGGTAAACCTGCATGGCAATCAGCGCAGGATACGATTGATGACGTTGCCATTCTTCAGCGCGAGGCTGAAGCAAATCTTGACGCACAACAGCGGCGGGGCACGGAAACGATTAATGCAGTTAATGCTGATCCTCTTGCAGATGAAACGTATGAATACGAGGTACTTGGCCGTAGTCGTTCAACTACACGCGCACAATTTAATCTTCCTGAGGACGGCGTAGTCCGAAAAAGCTCAGACGGCAATGTCATTATTGCTGGGCATGAAACCTTTGTTAACGCCGTCTATATGGACGGGTTGAAAGGGTTGGCAGAGTGGGCAAGCAAAGCATTTAACTTTGCTAAAACAGCAGACTGGATTGATCCTAATACAGGTGAAGTATTCAGCATTGCTCGGCAAACACTAATTCTGGATCAGGAAGGGTTTGATAATCTGGTTGCAGCGAACCCGGATTTTGCGCGTACGATCATACACCCAATGCGGCTTCGTGAAACGGCGGCATTTAGGGTTTGGATTCCGAAACCCGATGATCCAACTTCTCCTTTCATTATTCTGGTAAACGAAGATTATGTTTACCTCGATGCGCAAGCCACACCCTATTCAGTTCGTGAAGCAAGAGAAGAGGGTATTGCTGACATTCTGACAGCCTTCTCCCATGAGTTAGGGCACATTGTTTACCACACCTGGAAGGAAACAATGCCTAAAGCCCTAAAAGATCAACTGGTAAATGAGTGGAAAGAAGCAGTTCCCCAAGGCCGTCGCGCCGTTTACCACTTTGATGAATGGGTTGCAGATCAGTTTGCACTTTATACCCAGAGAAATATCCATCGTGATAACCACGAAGCAAAGGTACCCCCTGCGTGGAAAAGACTTTTTGCGCAGTTAAGAAAACTTTATGAAAAAACGGGTCACTTTATTAAGCAGATCACTGGGCGGACCGGGGGTCCCAGCGCGGCCTACCACGAGTGGTTACATGAAATTGCGAGAGCGCACGGCCTTCAGGAACGCGCCAGAGAGTACTACTACAAAGTAGCCGGACAGGAAATTGAGCGGGGAACAGCCCCTGCAGATGCCTACCGTATGGCGGCGGCTTTAACGCGGCAGAAACTGGAACAGGCCTACGCTGAGGAACAGGTTACTGACTCTAACCTGCAGTTAAATGATATTCCCAGTTTAAAAACTGTTGATCCTGCTGAAGCAGCATCCGAGCACTCTTACCGAGCAGTTCAAGAAGCAGAAAACAATGCTCGACAGGAGCAAGAAACGCTGCTGGGCGCGGCCGCGCGAGGGTGGAGAGAAGGCACGGGATCGTTTTTGGATATCGGGAATGACGGCGGGGCCTGGGAAAATGCAGTTAATCGGGTGTTTGGCGACAGCCCGCAAGCCCGCAAGATCATTAAGTCGCTTACCAAAATGGAGCGCCGAGTCTGGTCCTCTGTTGGTACCCGCTTAAATGAGCTTCCCGGCGGAAATACCATTTTGAAGAAACTTCGCGAACGGCCGGGACAAGCCGCCACCGGAGAAGGCACAGCACGAATTAAGCAGCGACGCTATTACGGAATGTGGCTGCAGCGCATGCAGCCGTTGCAAAAACGTAAGGGGGAAAGTAAAGCCAATTTTCGTCAAAGAATGACTTTACTTCGTGATGATCTTGCTACAGGCAATCCGCAATCAGAAGACGGCAAACGGGTACGTAAAGCACTTCAGGAATACGCGCGTTGGATGAATGAACGGCAAACCGAAGCACGGAAACGGCATGTCCAAAGCCGCCCTGGACTTCCTTTTTCTGAAATCAAGATCGAGGAAGACCCGACCATATTGCGGTTCCTGAGTGAATGGACAATGCCGCATAACTACAACCTGTTTAATCTGACCACGCCAGAAGGCAAAGCGAGATTTTTTGAACTGATGGACATGTACGAAAAAGACGCGTTTATGGCAGAGAACAGCCTGACAACCGATCAAGACTGGGATACGTTCAAACAGTACGTGTTTACAAAGATCACCAACGGTGAAGGGAGTCTTACCACAAACTTTGCTGACAATCTGCGTTTTGCAAACAGCCGATCGCGTATGTTGCGTCGTATCCCTACACATGAGTTTTTAGGCAACCAACAACGGATCGCATTGATTGATGATCAGATTGATAAAGCGTTACGCAATTACTTACATGACGGAGCGCGGCAGGTTGCGTGGGAAGAATCCTTTGGCGGGTATGAACAAAACCCCGATACAGGTAAGTGGCGTTGGAATACCAATCTACAAATTAAGGATTGGATATCTGATTTAAAACGTCGAGATCATCGAGACGGGACATCCTACGCAACTGAAGCTGAAGAATTGATGGACATTCTTCAAGGACGCTCAAATAGAAGACTGTCTAAGAAGTGGCGGGTAGCCCTGGATATGGCGATGGCTTATACCAATATCCTTGTATTACCACTTGCGGTATTTGCGTCATTGCCTGACCTTGCCGGGATTGCTATGCGGGCAGACGGCGAGCGAATGACCACTCGGCGTTTTTATCAAGATGTTAAGAGTGCTGCCTCTGCAGCGTGGGGCAAGGATGTTGACGGCTTAAATAAGATGGCGTCCATGCTAGGGATCGTTGCTGAACACACTATCCAGCATGCATTTCTTGATGAAGGCGACGCCCAGTTTGACAACTTTTGGGGTGGCAAGCACCAAAAGGTGATGGAGTGGCAGGAAGACTTCTTTAAGTTTATTCAACTAGAAGCTTATACCAACTTTACTCGTATTCTTGCAATGCAGGTCGGACGGGACATGATGAATCACAACACTGCTGTGGTTCGAGTAGCACAAGCACGGGGGTGGACACCTGACAGCCACAACCCCAATGACCCTCGTGATAAAGAGGCAATGATCGCTTATACAAGGTTGGTAGAACTAACAGGCGATCAAAACGGCAACCCAGCAGAGATGTGGAGTCAAATTGTTCAAGCAAATGAGGGTAGTCAATCTGGACCTCACTACGAACAAATGATGGATAAACAAGCAGAAATTTTAAACAAGTTTGTAGATGAGGCCATCATGCGTCCCTCGGCGGAACAAAAACCCGGTTGGCAGTCTGACCCCCGTTGGAGAACCGTTGCGCACCTGAAATCTTATATGTGGTACATGCAGGAGACTTACTGGCCTCGCATATTCAAAAAGTTTGAAGATGCATTTGGTAACGGTGAGATTGATGCAGACAACGCAAAAATACTCGGTAAACACCTTTTAGCCTTCAGCATGATGCTGCCACTTGCCATCTTAGGTCTCGCTATGCGCGACTTAATATATTACGCCGGGACTGACGACGAACCGCCAAAAAGAGATTTTTGGGACATCCTCGGACGTACAGGAGGCCTCGGATCGCTAACTCTCCCAATGGAGTTTATAGACGATTGGGATGAGCGCGGATTCTCCGGCAATCTTGTTGCACGAGCCCTTGGTCCCGCACAAGGAATTCTTTACGGCGCAGCTACTCAACAACCACGTACTACGCTATCGAAAACTGTGCCCGGTGTTTCGTGGTTTAAAGCAGGGCGTAACAAACTTGCTGGGCGCTCGAATAATAGATTGGGCCGGATGGTTGAATACATTGTTGATGACAAGCCAATGGATAAATATCTGGATTACGAATTTCAAGACCAGCGCGGCCCTGTCGATCCTGTGGGAGGAAAATTTTAATGCCACATTTTAAAGTCGCTACATTTGGGGGAGAACTGCCCCGCCTAGCCCGCAGGCTTTTACCTGAGGGTAATGCGTTTCAAGCGTGGAATTGTGAATTGCTAAACGGGGATTTGCATCCAACTCGTTATTCCAAAGCAGAAGGCACATCATGGCCTGCAGCCAACACGCCAGAAACTATTCGGGCTTACTACGATACTACTGGGACATTCCAGGGTTGGCTCTGGTTAGATCAGTTCAATCAAGAGTTGGTTGTGCGACCTCTGCCAAACGACGCCCATGACCGCGTTTATTTCCTGTCACCGACTGGCACTCTTAAAGTTTCTGACCCGACACAGTGGACGTTTAATCTAGGCGGGGCTAACCGGATTGATATCAACTCTAGTTCAGATGCGGGAATCCCCCAACCAACGCCTCGACCTACTGGCTCTCCTACTAACGGTAGCGCGACGACAATTTTCGATGTGTCCTATGTCGTTACTTATGTAGATGACTACGGTGCGGAAGGTCCGGGGTCTACTCCGAGCCCGATATATCAGGTCACTTCAGATGGAACAGTAACGGTTACAAATAATGGTGGCAGTATTCCGTCACACGTAACGAAGTGGCGTATCTATCGAGCAGTTACCGGTACTTCTGCTACGGAGTATCAGTTCGTCGGTGAAGAAGTAATTGGCACAACTACTTTTGTAGATAACATCGGAACAACTGTTCCCGCCGAAACCTTAGTCTCCCAAAACTGGTACCCGCCAGAAACTGGATTACAAGGGATGATTCATATCGGCAGGGGGATTCTTTGCGCTTTTAAGGAAAACACAGTTTACTTTTCTGAGCAGTATTTACCCCATGCCTGGCCACCGGCTTATTCAATTACTGTCGGAGCTGACATCGTGGGCCTTGCTGCGATATCAGGTTCGGTTGTTGTGCTGACTAATGCTTCTCCTTATGTAATTTCAGGTTCTTTGCCCAGTGCATTAACAGTTCAAAGAATGGAAAGCGAAGAGGCTTGCGTTAGCCAGCGATCCATCATTACGGCAGGTTCTTCCGTTGTTTACGCATCCCCTAATGGATTGGTTACTTTAGGCTTAGGTTCAATTGCTAATTTAACGGACCAATCGTTGACTCGGGAACAGTGGGAAAAAATGGACCCACCCAATATCCGATGTTTCCACTATAAGGATTCCGTCTTGGCGGTCTATGGAAACTTTGCATCTCCTGCAGTAGTCAGTCTCGAACAAGAGCCATTTCCGCAAGCGGGTGTAATGGAAGTTGACTCAGGGCAGCAGGGATTCCTTACGTTCCATGAAATCGCATCTAAATACGCGACAGTTCGATCAGATGACGAAAGGTTTTTTTGGGCGTTAGAAAATGATGGCACAGGGGACTGGGAACTATACGAGTTCAACCCGACGCCTGAAAATAGCGGGGTGGACGGGGAATATACCTGGCGGTCGAAGACTTTTGTTGCGCCGCGTCCTGTGGCTATGTCCAGCGCACAGGTAGATGCTGCCAGTTACCCGGTCAAAATGCGAGTGCTTGCAGATGGGAGTGTTCATTGGGTGGGGGATGTCACTGACGACAAGGTATTCCGTTTGCCTCCCGGAAAGTTTAAATACTGGGAAATAGAGCTTATTGGTTCTTCTGCTGTATATAACTTCGGGATAGGAACAAGTGTTCGTGATTTAGCGGATGAGATGTAATGGCGACCCCAACAAAAAGAGTTATTTCAGAGTTCCAGTTTTCTGACAATCAACTGCAAAGAACACTAGCGGAAATACGTTACGCTATTCACCAACTGCAGGGTCTTGATGGGTCTGACGAAAGAATCTTGACTTCCGCAGATGTATTGGCTGGAACAAGTGCTCTTGATAGTGGGTTAGTAGAAGAGGCGCCGCAGGATAGCAAGGACTATGGAAGGAAGGACAAGGCGTGGAACCATGTGCTTGGTGTTCAAGGAGCCGGCACAGACCGCGTATTTCAAGAAAATGAGTTATCAGTAGATCAGGATTACACAGTAACTGGCCGGAACGCCATGTCAGTCGGCTTAATTACGGTAAATGCTTTAGTAACAGTCGCATCAGGCTCAACCTGGGTTGTTATTTAACATAAGTGATTGACTTTTATAGTGTTTATATTTTAAAATAAGCATTGCTAATACCTCTAATTAGCATGCTGCAGACGAGGACTTTTTACAGATGAGACGAACTACATTCGACGGTTCGGAGGTATTTAATTCAGCGTTATCCCCGACCTCGGGAACCGTTTCAATCAATAACCTCGGTGTCATATCCGGGCTGGAACCTGGCGACAGTGTAACGAGCGTACCAATTGATATCGCCACCGCTTCCTCTTGGTGCGCCCAATTCGGCGTAGACACATCAGACGAGATCAAGGTGCAGACCTATGTTTCCGCAGGAGACATAAATAAGTGGGCTTCATTAGGTGATCTTCAAACCATCCTAGATGGACAGATGGTATCCGACTCTACTCCGCCTTATCGGTACGTGAAATTCGAGATAAGTACTCTCGCTACTGGCCCGCTTGAAGTTACAGGCGTTGTTACTTTAGCGATCGAGAGGTAAAGGTATGGCAAACGGCGTGTTTCCAATTGGTGATGCTCTCACTATCACAGGGTCCGATATTGTCAACGGGTCAATTACAAACGCAGACATTGCACCAAACGCGGCAATTTCACAAAGCAAAATGTCTTTAGACATTACGAATTCTGAGATAAACGCAAACGCAAATATCTCAGCGTCAAAAGTTGACATTGCTGATCCTGTCGTAATGTCAATCGCATTGGGTTAAACAAATGGCAAATAATTTCCGACTGAAAACAGATTCCGCTATTGGTACCACACTGACTACGGTTTATACCGTCCCTCCGGTAACTACCACAGTAATGATTGGTGCAGTGCTTGCCAACGTCACAAGTGGGCAAATCAAAGTAAGCGTTCAAATCGTCACAGCCTCAACGCAAGGCGAGAACGCAGATGACGTTTATTTAATTAAAGACTTGCCTATTCCAACGGGTTCGTCTTTCGAGCTTATTGAGGGAAAGGTGGTCCTGGAAGAGGGTGACATGGTTAAGGTGGAATCAGACACAGCATCTTCTTGTGACGCAGCACTGAGCGTTTTGGAGCAATCTTAAGATGGGCTACAAAGGCGTCGTAACCAATAAGTCCTCAAACATAAGGCGTCTCAATGTCACTGGCTCGACCAGTGCGACCCATACACTTACCTGGTCGCCTCCAAACGAGCAGTCACTGATCATAACAATCAATGGCGTTAAACAGCATGATGCCAGTTATTCGATCACTGCTCCTAATACCCTGGTGCTCTCAGCCGCGCTCGTTGCTACTGATGAAATGGAGATCATCGGCATCAACGACATCGGCACGACGATTACGCCAGCGCAAGGATCAGTCGATGCAGACAAGATTGCAGACGGTGTAATCACCAACGCCAAGATCAACGCATCAGCGGCAATCGCGACCTCAAAGATTAGCGGCCTTGCCGCATCAGCCACGACTGACACAACCGACGCCTCAAACATTGCAAGCGGTACGTTAGCGACTGCACGGTTAGGTTCTGGTACAGCAGATGCGACGACTTTCCTAAGAGGTGATCAGGCATGGTCTGCCGTAGATGCGGGGACTGCAAACAAACCATACTTCTTTGCAAAGACCACCGCAGATTCAGTGTGGGGGTCAGGAAGTTACGTCCAAGTTGTTCTTAACTCTGTGGTTGCGGAATCAAACGCTGGATCATTCAGCACAACTAACTATGAATTTACAGTGCCGTCAGGAGAAGGTGGCACTTATCTAATTGGTATGCACCTTTTCCTTCCCTCTCAGATTGCGGGTTGCTACATGAAGATTCAACTCAATGGGTCGGATACGACGGCAAGCCCTTCGGAGTGGTATTTCAACAGTGGCAACAGTGCAAACCGCAGGGTGCAATCTAATTTTCTGATGACACTTGCGGCAGGCGATGTCATTGATTGGTGGTTATACGGAACATCAGGAACCACCAACGGTGGTAACTGGGTTTGGGGATGGAGAATTTTTTAATGGCATATCACGCAAAAGGAATTGAGCAACTTGGTTTTGTTTTTGAAGAAGATTTTTACACCATCGAAAAGAATGGCGTTGTTGAGTTGGTGTGGAAATCAGATCAGCCGCAACCCACCGAAGCCGAGTGTGAAGCCGCAAAAGCCGAATACGACAATCTTCAATATCAGCGAGATCGTAAGTACCCGCCAATCGGAGATCAACTTGACGCTCTTTTCCACGCTGGCGTATTCCCCTCTGACATGGCCGCACAACTTCAAGCGGTTAAGGATAAGTATCCCAAATGACTAGAACAACCATACGCTCAGAGGACATAACAGCCGGTCAGGTCAAGAGTACTGACCTTGCGAGTGACGCTGTAAATACTTCAGGACTTGAAGATGACATCGCAATCCTTGGATTTAAAGTGGCGGCAAATGGATCATTAGGAAAGTATGATCTTGTAGATCAAACTATAGATGCATTTGAGGATGCTAGTGGTATTGATGCCTCTACTTCAACAAACGAAACTAGAAATGCTTCAAATTACTATTCCGCTTCTGGAGACTCCTTTGTTGCGAAAGGCGGCGGTGCGGGAGGTAATAGGTCTAATACGGAAGCCTTGCAAGACGGGGCCGATGGCGGCTCTGGAGGTGGTGGCGGTGTTACGGCCAATGGCGATGGGCATACTACGAACGGTGGCGCATCTAATAAAAACTCTTACACCGGTTGGGATTCTTACGGCAATGTAGGAGGCACGGGTCAGCACATTGGCGGCAGTCACGAAGGAGCCGGTGGCGGAGGAAGCCCCAACCAGACTGGACGGAATTCCGCTACATCGACTGGTGGTAATGGATCGACAGGTTATGAGACAGGTATCTCTGGAAGTTCTACCTATTACGGCCAAGGTGGGCCGGGAACAGGAAACAGTAATGGGTCAGCGGCGGCAAATGGTGGGGCCGGGGCCGGTGCAGATGCGGCGGCAAATACTGGCCGGGGCGGCGGCGGCGGCACGACCGAAACGGATGCGGGCGATGGCGGCTCGGGCGTTATGTATATTCAATACACGCCATCTGGTGGCAGTGTAACAACTGATGCCTTTACTGCATCTGGAACATGGACGGTTCCGGCCTCAACAACCCAAGCCGACATATTTATGATCGGAGCCGGTGGCCCCGGTGGTTCTGGGAACTCAGGTGGTGGTGGAGGCGGTGGTGCAATTCTAAGAAACACTACTTGGGCTGTTACTGCGGGGCAACAGTGGACTGTAACTATTGGCGCAGGAGGTGTTGCCAGCACAAGCAATTCTGTATTAGGTGCTAATGGCGGTGATACAAGCATTGCGTTTGCTCCCGCTTCTATGACCCTAATATCCAACTCAACAACCGCACAAGCCGTACCTACTACTGGCGACATTGTAATGACTTATACGAATGGTTCAGGCACTGCTACGGTAAACACGGATATAAAAGCATATATATCAAGAAATAATGGAACTACTTGGACTCAGGCTACTTTATCGTCTGAAGGAACAACAGGAGGTCACACGATACTAACAGCACACAACGTAGATATTTCATCGCAATCTTCTGGAACTTCCATGCGTTACAAGATTGAAACACTAAACCAAAGCGCATCAAAAGAAACACGCATACAGGCTGTAAGCCTTGGGTGGTCGTAATGGCAATAACTAAAGTTTCAGACGATTTACTGCAAAGTCCCGCAGGAACTCAAATAGATTCAGTAAATACTGATATGGCTATCCTTGGATTCAAGGTTGCGGCTAATGGGTCTTTAGCAAAGTACAACCTTGCAGACCAGACGATTGATGACTTCCAAGATGCCTCTGGTATTGACGCAAGCGCTTCTACTGCCGAATCCAGAAACGCCTCTAATTATTATTCTGGTATTACCTTTGGAAGTTATACATCTGATGTTTTCACTTCCACGGGAGCGTCCACATGGACTTGCCCCTCTAATACACAAGAGATCGAAGTTCTT
>Ga0208919_1001777_pt1 | contig 11942 bp, 27 predicted proteins | sample 4_EtaG_FD_184076 | JGI IMG/M metagenome (GOLD analysis project Ga0208919, IMG submission 184076) | Marine viral communities from the Subarctic Pacific Ocean - 4_ETSP_OMZ_AT15127 metaG (SPAdes) (version 3) | ecosystem: Environmental > Aquatic > Marine > Oceanic | place: Pacific Ocean | collected...
GTGCTGGTGGGGGTGGGGCAGCGACACGAGGTGCTGTAAGTGGCGGTAGTTTTCCAGGCGGTGATGGCACTGGTGGTATAATAATAATATATGAGTACTCATAATGACAGTTACAACAACGACAACGACAAATACATATACAGGCGATGGTACAACTACTGCGTTCAGTTTTACCTTTGAGATATTAGAAACAACAGACATTAAAGTTATTGTTGTTACAACGGCTACAGGTGTAGAGTCGGTACGAGCTATCGGAACAGGTAGCACAAATTATGCTGTAACTGGCACTGGTAATGTAAATGGTGGTACAGTAACCTTTGTGACTGCTCCTACGGCAAGTGAAACTGTATTTTTGATGCGTAATATGGAATTTACGCAGCCTACCGATTACAGAACCAATGACCCATTTCCAGCAGAAACACACGAGAATGCACTTGACCGCATGGCTTTGCAAATACAGCAGATAGGAAGACGATTAGACAGAGCCTTACTAAGACCAGAATCCGACACCACATCTGGTGCATTGCCACATAACATAGACCTAAAGGGTGGTGTGTTGAAATTCAACTCAAGCAGTGGTGTGCCAGAAGCAGATAGTAGTCTGACAGATGTTGCCACATCATCAGCAAATGGATTGATGTCTAGTAGTGACAAGGCAAAGCTAGATGGTATTGAAGCAAGTGCCACAACAGACCAGACAGCATCTGAAATATTAAGTGCTATTAAGACAGTAGATGGTGCATCATCAGGATTGGATGCAGATTTACTCGATGGTCAACAAGGCAGTTATTATCTTGATGCAAGTAACTTCTCAGGTCTTGGAACAGTGGCAACACTGAATGTCGGTATTGGAAACAATAACATACCAAAGTTTACATCAGGTGTTGCTGACAATGACTTTTTGAAAGTAGATGGTAGTGTAATTGAGGGTAGAAGTGCATCAGAGGTGGTAAGTGACTTAGGGGTCATTACTGCTGATAGTACAACAACCTTAACCAACAAAACAATCGATGCATCGCAACTATCAGGCACAGTAGCAAACGCAAGACTTGATGCACAACTACAAGATGTGGCTGGTTTGGCGGTTACAGATGGTGGATTTATTGTAGGAGATGGGTCTAACTTTGTGCTTGAAACTGGTGCTACGGTTAGAACATCACTGGGTCTTGGAACGGCTGCTACGTTAGATACAGGCATATCCAATACAAATATTCCTAAGTTTACAAGTGGTGTAGCAGATAATGATTTTCTAAAAGTAGATGGAACATCCATTGAAGGACGTTCTGCTGCTGAATTGTTATCAGACATAGGAGCTATTTCTACTAGTTCTACAGATACACTTACAAACAAAACTCTTACTACTCCTGTAATTAATGGTTTTAGTGGTACAGGCGATGGTTCAATCACAGGTGATTTAACTTTAACATCAACGGATTCTGGTGCTACCGAAAACCCCACACTAGACCTATACCGCAACAGTTCTAGTCCAGCCGATAATGATGTTCTTGGTCACATAGATTTTAGCGGAGAGGATAGTGCAGGAAATAAAACTGTTTATGCAAAGATAAACGTAGATGCCATTGATGTAACAGATGGAACTGAAGATGGTAGACTTGATTTTAAAGTTATTTCTAATGGCTCTGAGTCGCAAAGATTAACTATTGCAGGAGGACAGAAAACTGTTTTTCAAAATGCAGATGTTCAACTTAGTACAGGAATAGATTTAGTTTTCGAAGGTGCGACATCTAATGACCATGAACTTACCCTCACTGTTACCGACCCTACAGCCGATAGAACCATTACCTTACCTGATTTAACTGGTACTGTTGCATTACAAGAGCAAGCCTATCAAGCCATTAACGCACAGACAGGCACAACATATACCACTGTATTAGCTGATGGTGGTAAGCTTGTCACACTATCTAACGGCTCTGCTATTACCCTTACAATACCACCGAACAGTAGTGTGGCTTATCCTGTTGGCACAAAACTAGATTTTATCCAGATAGGTGCAGGGCAAGTAACAGTAGCTGGTGGCACTGGTGTAACTGTAAATTCAACACCTACTTTAAAGTTTCGCGCACAACACTCAGGAGCAAGTTGCATCAAAATTGCTACGGATACATGGCAACTCGTTGGTGACTTGGCAGCAAGCTAATGAATGGTATTCCTTTAGGCATCATGGCATCTGGTCATAAGTTTGATGACACTATTACTTACACTGTTGGCAGTGTAAATACAAATGCTGAACAAGGTGATATTGCAGCTCAAACAGTCACGCTACCATCAAATGCAGATACCAGCGATGATAATCCAATTATTGTTGTAGGTGTAAAAACCAACCGAGATGATACTTCTGCTGAAGATGCAACATTTGTAAATCAAAGTAATTTTACAAGAACAGATTATAAAACAGGGCAAAGTTCTAATGATGCTGGTCGTGTTGGTATATTTATTGGGAATGACGGACGAGGTGTTTCAAATGCTACAACATTTACCGTTGATACAACAGACGAGGGATTTGCCCAGACCCTTACTAGTTTTTTTATAAAAGCTACAGGGGCAAGCACATTAACTCTACGTCTTTTAAAAGCAAAAAATTCTGTAACTTTTACTATTCCTGCCGATGGTGCAGATGGTTCTGCTGATAGCGATACTGTTGTAGCTGGAACAACTGCTGCTGGAGATGTTATTTTGTTGGTGGATTATGGTTTTAATAATGCAAGCAATGATCTGCCTACTAAAGTTATACCCTCTGGTTTTACAGAAATATCAGATGCACCACTTGATGCTGGTAATGAGTTTAGAGTTGTTTGCAGTTTTAAAACGATGACCGCAGATGACCAAGGAACTTTGTTTACAGGGATGGATGCAGAGAGTGAGACTAAATGGATTTATGTTTTTAGGGGTGCTTGATGGATAAATTAACAGCACATGAAATGATTTGCGAAGAGCGTTACAAAGGTTTGGTTGAAAAACTAGAGGACATGAATAAACGTATGTGGCGATTAGAGGGATTAACGATGGTATCAACAATCGCTGTTGTAGGAGCAGCCGTAACGGTTGTTACGCTGATAGTGTAATGGTTGATCCAGTAAGTGCAATAGCGATAGCTGGTACTGCTTTCAATGCACTTAAAAAAGGTGTTTCCATAGGCAGGGACATTGAGTCTATGGGCAAGGACTTATCACGATGGATGAGTGCTGTATCTGATATAGATAGAGCGCACCACGAAGCTAAAAATCCACCGATATTTAAAAAACTATTTGCAGGAAAAACTGTAGAACAGGAAGCGATGGAACTGTTTACACAAAAGAAACAACTGCAAAATCAGAGAGATGAACTCAGAAAACTCATTAGCAGTATGTGTGGGCCAAATGCATGGCAAGAACTAATACGAATGGAAGCTGATATCCGCAAGCAACGTAAAGAAACACTGTATGCACAAAGAGAAGCCAGAAAACATTTTATAGAAGTAATCAGTATTTTCTTACTTGTAATTACAGTGGTTGGTTTTTTTATGTTTGTGTTTTATCTTTGGTATAATAGAGGTTCTATATGATACAGAAGAAGTTAGAAAAAGATAGCAAATACAGTTATTTAGATGCCGATGGTGATGGCATTGTTGATGATGATGAAATGCGTTTGCATGAAATGGAGATGCAGGACAAAAAAGAAAATGCACAACTTCGTAAACTTACTGCACAAAGGCGCATGGCAACAGCCGTATTATGTTTTATGGCAATCTATACCCTGTTGATGTTTGCACCGTTCATTCCAGATACACGCATCAAACTGCTGACTGACCTGTCAAACTTGCTATATATAACAGGCGGTGGTATCGTAGGAGCATACATGGGTGTTTCCGCATGGATGAGTAAAAAGTAATGCTATCTATTGTAGGTAAAATATTAGGTTCGGATAAAGTCTTGGCAAAAGGCATGGATTTAATTGACTCTATGCATACATCTGAAACCGAAATGATAGAAGCCAAGACTGCTGCTAAAGTAGAGCTTATGAAGAGTTATGCTCCATTTAAAATTGCACAGAGATACCTTGCTTTGATGTTTGGCGGTACATTTCTTTTATCTTTCTTCCTTGTATTAGGAATGACTTTGTTAGGATATGGCAATACATTTTTAATAAGAGGCATTCTTGATGATTTTTATATTGGTGAGATAATGTTGTTGATAATTGGATTTTACTTTGGCGGTGGGTTAGCTGAATCAATAAAAAGAAAGCCAAAAGAATGAGAAAGTTCCCCAAAGTTTCAAAGACAAAAGGTGGTGTACCAAAGAAGTATGTACGAGGTGCAAAGAACCCAAAGGCACGAGAAGCAGAGATAAAACGTACTGCTAAGTTATATCGACAAGGTAAACTGACACCAGCGATGATGGATAGAATTAGCAAGATTAGGAGCAAAGGATGAGCAAAGCAGCCGTTGTAGCAAAGTATTCTAAGTCATCTGGTATATCAAAAGCAACATTAGGCAAGGTATATCAAAGAGGGCTAGGTGCATATTATTCTGCTGGTAGTAGACCCAAAGTATCAGCACATCAGTGGGCGGCTGGTAGAGTACGGTCATTTGCAACAGGTAAAGGTGGCGCACGAAAAGCAGATGCCGATTTAATTAGAGGTGGTAAAAAGAAAAAGGCGAAAAAGAAATGATGACGAAACAGCAAAAAGCAAAGGTCAAAAAGGTAGCGTCAGGCTTGCGTAAAGCATCACGTTCACACGCTGGTCAAGCCAAAACATTACAATCTTTGTTGAAAAAGAAAGGTAAAAAGTAATGACGTATTATTATAAGAATGGTGCGCCATATACAGGTGATACACATGAAACAGAAGATGGCAGTGTCTTTACAGAAAAAACACATAGTACAACAAGCAAACGTATATTTAGAGTAGAAGAGCTGTCTGTAAAACCACAACCCAAACCTAAAACTGTAGCGAAGAAAGCAAAGAAAAATGCCAGGTAAAAAACTTTCACCAAAACAAATGAAGATAGCCAGAGTAGCATCGCCAAGAGATAAAATTACAGGTGCTGATTTCAAAAAACTTAGAAAAGGCAAAAAGAAAAATGGACGTGGATAAACTGCGAGAGCAGTTAGCCGAAGACGAGGGCTGTAAATACGAAATATATCTCGACCATCTGGGGTTACCTACATTTGGCATTGGGCATTTGATTACCAAAGATGATCCAGAGTGCAACATGGAAGTAGGCACAGTGATTGAACAGAGTCGTGTGCAGTCTGCTTTTAATTTAGATATTACTGTTACGATAGAGGACTGTCACAGACTATACAAAGACTTCAAGGAGTTGCCAGAAGAAGTACAGTTAATTATAGCAAACATGATGTTTAATTTAGGCTATCCAAGACTATCTAAGTTCAAGGGCATGAAAGCAAATGTAGATGCACGAGATTGGACTGGTGCTGCGGATGAAATGGTAGATTCAAAGTGGTACACACAAGTACCAAATAGGGCAAGGCGTTTAGTTGAAAGAATGAGACAGGTCGATGGTAGCCAAACGGTTTCAGAATCCTAAAGGTGGATTGAATGCGGCTGGTAGAGCGCACTTCAAGCGCACTACAGGAGCTAATTTAAAACGTCCTGTAAAATCAGGAGACAATCCAAGACGAGCTAGTTTTTTAGCAAGAATGGGCAATATGAAAGGGCCAGAACGTGACAGTAAGGGAAAACCTACGAGATTACTACTTAGCCTTCGTGCGTGGGGTGCAAGTAGTAAAGCTGATGCTAGAGCAAAAGCTAGAGCAATTAGCAAACGCAATAAATCTAAAAAGAAAAAAGGAGACTAATATGCCTATGGGTAAAGGGACATATGGTTCTATGAGAGGTAGACCAAAGAAATCACCAGCGATGAAAAAGCAAGCTGCAACTGCAATGGCTATGAAAAAAGCTGGAAAGAAACCTAAAAAGAAAAATATGTAGGTTTTATTTCAATAGAAGTAGATATAGCAATACAATTTCTACAAGTTACTTTTCCTTGTTTTAAATAATTAAAATATTCTTTTATATGTTTTAATTTTTTTGAAACAGTAAGTTTTCTTTTTTGTATTCCTTTATCAACAACAAAGGATAGTGCAGTATGTGATGCGTTAAATCCACACATACAGCATCCTTTTTTGACTTTGTATTTATCTATAAGGCATTTTCTTCGTAAACGTATTTTTCTGTCTTCTTTTGCTTTTAATTTTTGTTTTTTTCTCTGTTCTTCTCGTCTCTTCCATCTATCCTGTTTCTTTTTTTCCCACTCAATATCTTCTTTTATTTTTCTTGCTATAGGGTCTTCATACATATAGCAAACAATGTTATTATTTACAGGAACACAAACTACTGCTTTGTTTTTATTGTTGTTTTGTTCTGTCATGAAAACAATCCTCTGCGCCAACCGCTTACATTTCTTGCTACTTTAGATCTTGTTTTTGCTCTTGTCTGACGTGTAGGTTTGGGTGGTTGAAAGTTAATTAGCTCATCTAGTGATTGCTTGCGTAGTTTTTTAAATTCTTGTGGTGTTAATTTTTCTATTTCTTTTTGTAAATTTTCATCGTATGATTTATCTGGCGAAGTTTTTATCATGACTTTCCTCCCATTAAGACTCCCTGTGTAGGTTTTAATTGTTTCCTACACAGGGTTTTTTAGTTGGGAACAGTGTCTCTCTAAAATGTGATAGGTCTGAAACTGTTCCCTTTCCAATATGATTTTAAACCTTATTCAGGATAAACATATTAGAAAATTCTTTACAACCTTCGTATCGCTGGTTTGATTGGCATCTCTTGACCATCATCTATCACTTTAGATATACGCAAGTTATACTTCTTGGTATCTTTTGCGGTGCGATACTTTGATTCATATACCTGAATAGAATATTGAAAACCTTCTTCAAAGACAATCTTTTTTGAGTCTACTGTTTTAGTGGTACTATTCCATTCACCAAGTAAAGTTGTTGCTGAACACACAGGATAGTTTGGTGGCCCATCTGATTCAAACAATGTTTGCTCCAGTATTACTTCATATTGTTTAGCCATTATTTACTCCTTCTAAATCATCTAGCTTTTTGTTAAATAAGGTACTTATAATTTTATAATCTGCTGAATAGTTTTGTTTAATTGTTTCCAATAACTTACTGTTTTTATTGAGCCAAGTATTTGCATCTTGTGCATCAATTAATTTACTAATCTGCGGTGGTATTTGTAACATGAGATATTCATCTCTACTTAAATCACGCATTTGGTCATCTGTTAAATCTTGTTCCAAGATTGATACAGAGTTTGGGTCAGGCTCAAACGGTGGTGGTTCTTCTTGTTTGACTTCTTGCTTTTGTTCAACATGACGATTAGGATTTTTAAAACTTTCTGCTTCTTCTTCTGAATATACAAATCCAGATGCACCGATAAGTTTCAGTATGACCCTGTCTTTTGCGCGTTTCTCTGACATGGCAAACGGATAGCTATTCTTTGAATTATAAGGACTTGCTTCACCGATAGACCATTCTGTTTTATCTCCGTCCGTACCTGTTACACACATAGCAACAAAACCTTCTTCAACATTATCTTTGATAATATGCGGTTCTTGAAACTCAATGCCGATATGACTTGCAATACGTTCAAGGGCATCATGATAGATAACAGGTGTACCATGACAATCCCAAGTAGCCTCTGAGATAGTCATGCCAACCTTATCAATCAGGTCTTTAAGATGTTGTGGTATCTGTCTTTTCTTCATTTTGTTCTCTCATTAATCTGTTGTTTTCGTTAAATAGCGTAAGAAATGCCTGAAGGTTTTCAGCTAAATCGTCCATCTCTTTTGCCATTTTAGATAGTTTTATATCCATAACATCTATTTGTTGTTGTAATTCTTCATTCATCAGATTCTCCATATTACTTTAGCTATTTTTAAAAAGTCATTCCCCTGATAGCTTTTGATGCGTTCTAAATCAGGCGATACAAACTGCAATGCTTCATCAAAGGTCTTTGATTTTTTCATGATGTTTTGTATGACAAGCCATCGTTGTTTCACCACATTGTAATGATGCTCCAGACTTTCGTTTGATAGTTTATCGGTAGTCTCTGGTGTGGCTATCTCATACCCATCTGCGGTGCAAAATAACAAGGCTGGTGTTAAGCCTGTTGCTTTCCAATATACTGCTTGCTGACAAACTTGACCTAGGCTTGGCTCTTTTGATGGTTTAGGTATGCGCCAGGTTCGAGTGCCATCCTTTTTCATGGGATTGCGAATAGACCAACTCGTTTTTAAGTCAATCATTTTTTTCTTTGAGCGATAGTCAATTAGATACATGGTTGGTACATCAATGGTATCCACATCAAAAAACTCTTTTTTCTCGCCTGTAAACTTTTGTTTGCCAAAGTATTCTTTCAACCCTTTGTCTGCCTGTACTGCGGTTGAGTGTATATGTTGGCGTATCTCTTGGTGTTCCTCTGCATCTTTCCCATCATCAAAGGTGCGGGGTTTGTAGAAACTATACTCACGCTCTACGATTCGTTGTGCTTCTTCAAACTCTATGGGTTCTTTCTTATCAAACGTAAGACCCAAAGATAAATCAACGAGTCTCTGCACTGCGTTTCCTGCGGTCATTTTAGCTGACGATGGAAACGGTAGTTGCATATGATGGTCACAATACAGTTTTAAAAAGTATTCATCGAGTGGTTGTGTCCCACCACTTGCTGAGTTGTGCATGGCTCTACTGCCAAATGGTTTACGATATTCAGTCATTGTTTTCTCCTTCCGTATCATACAATCTCACACTATTGACATATTGTCAACCATGTATTATTGTCAACGCATCAACTAACAGAGAGGACAATGAACATGGAAAATCAAAACGCATACAAAATGAGAAGAAATAGTGACCCCCAAACAAGCAAGGATGCAGCTATATCACTTGACCCAACGAAACTTGAGAAAGAAGTTTTAAATGCGGTCAGGCACTTTGGGGAATCAGGTGCAACTATGGATCAGGTGGATGATGTATTGCCTAAACTGCGGATAGGTAGCATATCACCACGATTTAGACCTTTGATTGAAAAAGGATTTATTAAAGTAGATGATAGAACTCGTAAGGGTTTGTATTCAAATAGACAACAGCGTATTCATTGGGCAACAGAATATTATCATGAAGATTCTTGATTTATTTTCTGGTATTGGCGGGTTTTCATATGCAGCAGAACGATTAGTGGGTGGTTTTGAGACAGTTGCTTTTTGTGAACAGGATGAGTTTTGCAAAAAGATATTACATAAACATTGGCCCACCATACCTATTATAAATGATGTTAAGGAGTTAGCTGACAATGCAGATGAGTTTCGAGGGATTGTGGACATCGTATGCGGAGGATTCCCCTGCCAACCAGTATCCGTTGCAGGTGTCCAAAGAGGAGATGCAGATGATCGTTGGCTCTGGCCAGAAATGTTTAGAGTTATACAAGGTTGCAAACCAGAATGGGTCATTGCAGAGAATGTTACAGGTCTTATTAACATCAAAGGGGGTGTTTTATTCGAGTCGGTGCAAACTGATTTGGAAAGCGAAGGTTACTCCGTACAACCGATTGTACTTCCAGCTGCAAGTAAAAACGCACCCCATCGAAGAGATAGAATCTGGATTATTGCACACTCCAACTGCAAAAGCAAACCAGATGGCACCAAGCATGAACAGCGGCTGGAGAGAGCCAACAATGTGGGCAACTCCCAACACGATGGATTATCTTCCTCACAGGTCGGAGGAGAGTATGAGGAAAATGGCAGAGGGGCATCGCAAGGGCAGAAGAAGACCGAGCAATCTGAGGGAACAAGTAAGCGAAAAAGCAATGTCACTATGGCCCACACCAGATGCGAACATGGGAGCGAGGGGAACGCAACCGAACTGGACAAAGAACAGACCGAGTGGGCATCACGCACAGTACACGCTGAATCAAGCGGTGAGAGACAATCCGATGCTACCGACACCGACAGCCAGAGATTACAAAGACAGCGGAGAAAATCTGAATCTGTATCGCAATGCGAGACAAAACACTCAATTAGGGGTGGTGGCGAAAAGGTCAAAACCGCAAAGTCTTGGAAGTCTCAATCCAGCCTTTGTGGAATGGATGATGGGATACCCTCGCGGTTGGACGGATTTGACGGATGGGACAGAGAACCAGAAGACATACCCAGAGTAGCAACAGGCATAAAAAACAGAACAGAAAGATTAAAATCTTTAGGTAATAGTATAGTGCCGCAAGTAGTGGCAGAAATATTTAGAGCAATCAAGGAGACAGAACAATGAAACTAGAAGATTACATAGAAAAAAGAGGTATTAGCAGACGTTACTTTGCCAAGATAGCCAAGCTAGATAACTCAACCATTACTCTTTTAATACAAGGTAAACGCAAACCATCTCAGGAAACACTTACCAAAATCTTTATCGCCACAAAAGGTGAGGTAACTGCGGATGATTTTTATCATGCCTAATAGCAGAAACAAAGGAGCTAGTTTTGAAAGAGAGGTTGCAAACTATTTAAAACTGCACCTCTCTCTTCAAGATATCAAAAGAGATATCGAACAATATAGACAAGCTGATAGAGGTGACTTACTTGGAGTTGACGGATGGACAATCGAATGCAAGCGATATAAACGCCCAGAATCGGCAAATGGATTTTTCCGCAAGGAATGGTGGGGGCAAGTGGTTAAGGCGGCTGAGAGGGCTAAAAACAAACCTGTATTGATATTCAAATTTGACCATCAACCGATACGCTGCGCTCTCTATCTTAAACATATTAATAAGAGATTTAAGGGTAATGATGTAGCGATTGTTACCCTAGAAAGTTTTGTAAAGCTTCTCTCTCTCTAGGGCTTGCGTGTCAACAAAAAAAATGATACTGAATAGATTCATTGTTAGCGTACACAATCTCATTGTGCGCAATCCTTTCTATAAATAAGTGTTTCACTGCCCACCAAAAGGGCAAGTGGAACGCTTATTTAATAGGGTATCAATAGATAAGATTGCGATGTAATTATACTCACTTCGCAATCTCATAGTGTATCATTTCTTTATTTCTAAAGATAAATATTTAACTGCGTACTCTACAGACTTGGGTATTGGATACTTGCCATATTCGTAATTGAAAATAGTCATTCGAGTAAGTTGTAGTTTCTCTGCTAGTTGCATCCTAGTAAGCTGCATACTCTCTCTTAATTCTATAAATTGTTTTTTTGTCATTCGCTGCCTTTCTCTAGTAGTTTTTGTATTTCTTTAATTACATATTCCTCTGTCAGAAGTCCCTCTCTCTCACTAAATGGACTATCAATTTGTATTCTTGGAATATCTAATAACTTAGCTATCGCAGAGATACCCATATCTTGATTTACAAAATATAGGTATTCTCTTTTAGCATCTTCATAAGTTGCCATTAGAATAAATCAAAAGGATTGAAACAGCTATTGTATTCTGTCCACAACGATTTATCCCAAGTGTTGCATCCTAATAACCAATTGATAATTATAAAATCTATTAAAGCTATAAATAACAACATGACTATTATTGACATAAATATATTAAACCCTTTCATAGCTCACCCCTATTTTGTCAAAACAATCAATACCAAAACTAATAAACATCATGCAACCTCGTCCATCCTTATAACCAGTTTCCCAGTTGAACTCAGAATTGTTATCTAAATCATTCTCTAAATGAATATCTTGTTGTATTTCTTCTGCTATACCGTTTGCTTTTAAATTTTTTATGTTTTTATTTTTTTCAATACTCTCAGAGATCCATTTATATATTTCTGAAATACCTGTTTCATTTATTTGATAATAATACATTGTCTTATCCTTTCTTTTTAATTGTGCCGTTATTGGCGATTTAAGCACGTTCTAGCGCTTATCGTTGCCCTGCTAGTAGGTAACAGGGCAATCATAAACACTGAG
>Ga0208919_1001778_pt1 | contig 11940 bp, 12 predicted proteins | sample 4_EtaG_FD_184076 | JGI IMG/M metagenome (GOLD analysis project Ga0208919, IMG submission 184076) | Marine viral communities from the Subarctic Pacific Ocean - 4_ETSP_OMZ_AT15127 metaG (SPAdes) (version 3) | ecosystem: Environmental > Aquatic > Marine > Oceanic | place: Pacific Ocean | collected...
TGGCTTTAAGATAATTGGAGAAAAGGTTATTAATAACGTGAAGTTCTATGAATTCTGTAGGTTAGCATAATGGACTTTGGATTATTTTATGCTTCTAAGTTTGTTGTAGAAACAGCATCTACAATGTATACACATAATCGTACAGCTGTTAAATCTCAACAAGATTATTATGATGCTCTTAGACAAGTAGCTATTAATAATGGATTAAATTATAATTCTCATTTAAACTTAAATCAACAAGAAGTACTTAATTTAAAAAAGTTTGGACTAGATGATTTTGAGTTAAAGAAAAAAATTAATAGAGAACAGGCTTCTGATGCAGTTAGAAAAGCTAGTTTTGGAGGCGATTTAGGTCAAACAGGTGGTTCATTTCAAGCTGCACAAAATAACATTTTAAGATATGGTTTTAACGCTTTAGCTCGTAAAGACTTAAATCAAAAGGCTGTCTTTGAAGACTTTAGAATAAGACACGCAAATATAGATTTACAAACTACAAGTCAAAATAATGCTGCGTTTAGTAACCTTAGTGCTGGCCCTAGTGGTTTTGCTTCACTACTCAGTATTGCTGGTTCAGGATTACAAATTGCTGTGGATGCTCAGAGAGGTACAGATGCCAAGTCCAGATAAATTATTTACTCTTGATCCTGTACAAACCCAGTTATCTGAAACAGTTAATCAAGTAGTAGCTCAGAAAAGTGTTAATACAGCTACTAGAGATGCACAAGTCGCAGGTGCTTTAGGAAGATTTAGTACAGCTTTAGGTTCATTAGCTGAAGTAAAAAAACAACAACGTATTAGAGAAGATACTCGTATAGCTGAAAATGCAGCAGTTCGTAATGAAGTTATGCCAGGAGGTTTATTACCTGTAGCTCAACAAGCTTATAGTGATGTTATAGATATTAATACTTCTAATAGAGTAGATAATGAAATTAAGACGTGGTTATCAGGAGATGAAATTAAAGCTATAGTTAATGATCCTGATACTTCTTCTGAAATTAAAAATAATAAAATTAATGCACATTTAGATGGACTTTATGTTTCAGCTTCTGAGTCAATACAGAATCCTAATGTACTTTTAGGTCTTAAAACTAAAATTGATGTACATAAAGTAGATACCATGAAAGATGTCTATGAAGTTGAAAAGAATCTTTCTTATGGTGTAGCTTTACAGTCAGTGTCTGGTCAAGTTAGTTCTATTTTTAATCAGAATGAAATTGATCCTACAGATATTATTGATAAAGATGGTAAATGGTTTAAATCTGTTACTTCTAAATTAAGAACAAGTCTTCCTTGGGTATCTGATGATGATGCTAAGTTAGCAGTATTTAATACTATACTAAATAATGAAGAAGCTTTAAATCATGAAGATTTAATATTTCAAATAATGCAAATGCCTTTTTCTAAAGGTGTTACATTTGGAGCTTTAGCAGATTCTAGGACTACAGAAGCTGGTAAAGAAATATTTAATATACATGAGCAATATCAAAGTAATGTTGCTGCTAATTATAGAGCAATGGAAAAAGCTGAAACAGATGCTCAAAACTATTTAAATGATGAGGGCATTGCTCAAGGCATGGCCTATCTTCACGACAATGCTAAAAATCCTGAAAGATTTATTGGTGTTACAAATTTATTAGTACAACAAATAGGCTCTGACTATCAGACTGCTCAACAACTTGTCAGACTTTATCAAGGCATGGAAAATACTGCTAAATTAGGTGTAGATAGTGTAGAGTTTAGTGATGCTAAAGATGCTATTGTTGAAAATATTGAAATAGAAAATGAAGAAGATTTATTAAATTGGGTTATTGCTAAGAATTTAAACAGTGATGCTTACTCAAAGCTATCCACTTTTTTAAGATCAGAAAATAAACAATATGGTGAAGCAAAAGCTGTTTTAAAAGAAAGTATCAGTACTGTTAATAATTCTATAGTAGGAAGTCTTAAATCTGCTTTAACTTCTGAGCCTGTTATTAACAGACTAATTGGTTTAAAAGATACTAAAGACATTACTCCTGCTGAAATGGTAGCTTTAGTTACAGGTAAGTCTACAGTTGATCCTATTAAATTTGTACAAGTAATGCAAGAGTTACAGATACATAGGGATGCAGCAAATAAAGCTATTGAAATTGAAGCTAGAGCTGCTGCTCAAGATAACAGAGACCCTGATACTTCTTCTATTCAGTCAGCTTTTAACACAGCTGTTTTAAACTTTACAGCTAAAGTTAAAGAACTTAAAGGCCCAGTTGGAGGAGAAATTGCTAAACCTACTGAAACAGATAGAAAAAAAGTTGATGTAACAGTAGAGCCTCTTCCAACACCACCTAGATCAGACAATACTAATACTCCTGAAACTAAACGAGAAACTTTAGATACTCTTATAGGTGCAGAAAAAGATGTATTTAATTTAGCTTCTAAAACTTGGGATATATTAACGTCTCCTTTTACTAAAGCTAAAGAACTAGGAACAAAAGCTGGTAAAGCGTTGGGTGAAGATATAGCTGAATCTTTTATTCCTACAACAGCTGTAGAAACAACTAAAGATAAAGTTGAAGTAGAAGAACCTGTTAAATCTACACAAATTATTAAAGAAGAAATTAAAGAAACAGGAGAACTTCCTAAAAGAGAAGTAGTAGAACCGACAGCTCAAGCTAAAATAGCTCCTCCTCGTTCTAAAGCAGAACAAACACAATGGGATAACTTTTGGGAAATATTTGGTGATCAAGCAACAAATCAAAAGTTACCTAAAACAGAACAAAAGTTACCTAGTGCTGCTCCTGAATTTTTAGAAGATGCTACTGAAGTTACAGAAGGGTTAACTGAAAATATTAGAATACAACAGATTGTTAAAGATTTTGGAGCTAGTAAAGCACATAAAGTTGAATCTTCAGAAAATATAAATCCTAAAGTTATTAGATACGGAAAACCCTTTTTAAATGATCCAAATTTAAAAGGTATTTTTGGCGAAGGAGTTATTACAAGTCTTAGACGTACTCCTAAGAATGAACACTACAAAGAGGAATCAGGACATAGTCATGGAGATGCTGTAGATTTTAGAGCTAAATGGGAATTAGGTACTGAAGAAAAAGTTTTAATTGAAAAATTTAAACCTAGTGCCATAGCTAATGGATGGACTGTTATTAAAACAAAAAATAATAAAGATGTTGTTTCTACTGATGATCAATCTTGGATGAAACTTAAACATAAAAATGGTGATATTATTTTCTTAGAATTAGAACAAGACCCACAACATTTTCATTTACACGTTGGTGAAAACAAATTAGAACCTAAAGGCTGGAAATAATGGCAGAAGACTTTACTACAGAAATAGATCAGGAAATTCAAAAGAATTACCTTAGAAATAAAGCAGTTCTTGATCAATATGAAAGTTCTCCTGCACAAGAAGAACAAATACAATCAGATCATTTAGATCAACAATATGGTACTTTAGCTGAAACTGAAATAAAAAATGTAGCTGATGATACTGAAGGTTTTGTAGATCATGTAGGTTCTTTTGCTAAAAACTTAGGAATAGGTGCAGCTAAAGGTGTAGAAGAAACTTTACAAACTTTAAGACTTGCTGATGACAATGCTTTTAATCTTCCAGAACCAGAAGGTATAGCTAATAGTTTAGCTCAAGGTATAGGACAGTTTCTTCCTATGTTTGTAGGTGGAGGATGGGCTATTAGAGGAGGTCTTAAACTAGCTAATCTTTTTCAAAAATCAGGAAAACTTACAAGAGCTGGACGTAACTTAACAGCTGTAGGAGCTGGTGCTTTATCAGATGTTGTAGCTTTTGATCCTAAAGACCCTAATATGGGTAATTTAGCATTAGCTCTTGGTGCAGTTTCAGAAGATTCTAGGACAGGAGCAGCTGTTAAAAAGTTTTTAGCACAACGTGATGAGGACTCAGAAGTTGTAGCACGTTCTAAAAATGCTCTTACTGGTATGATAGCTGGTGCTATTACTGAAGGATTAATTAGAGGTACTGGCTATGCTCTAAAGAAAACTGGAGTTATCAATCCTAAAGCTCCAGTTAAAGCTACAGATGAAATACCATTAAATGAAGCAGATGAATTAGATATAGATGAAGCTATCCCTGAGAATACTAAAGATGTAGATATATCAGAACCAGAAATTAAAGGTGGAGCTTTAGATATAGCTAAAGATTTAACAGATGTTTTAGATACTATAAGAAAACAAGAAGGATCAGCAGAAAAATTAAAGTCTTCCATGCGTGATGTTCCTGATGAACAACAAGCTATCGTACACACTTTAGAAAAAGAAGAAACTAGAATATCTAATGTATGGGAAAAACTTAAAGCAGAAGATTCAAGAATTACTGATGGAATTAAAGATGCTTTTATTCGGATGGGAAGAGGTGAAAAACTACCTAATCAACCTTTTCTTATACAAGAAGGGCCTTGGAAAGGTCAACCTTTAGTTCAATCTATGAACTTTTTAAAATTAGATACAACTCAAGAAGCTCGTAATACTCTTCAATTTTTAGCTAAAGAATTTGATATAAAAGATTTAGCTAAACCTCGTATTGATACAGATGATTTTAAAGTGGTAGTAGCTGATTTATTAGATATTGATCCTACTGATGATGTAGCTATGCGAGAAGCTATAGATATGGTAGGTAATGCTGCTGCTGGTGTTGATGAAGCTATCAAATATATAGGATCGGCTAAAATATTATCTCAAGTTAGTTATGATGCTATGATTGCTGCTAGTAAACGAGATGTAGCAGAAGGAACAGCAGCTTCAGCTAGAGATTTTGCTGAAAAAGCAAGAACTCAAGAGCTTATTCAAAGAGCTGGAGGACTACTAGCTAAGAAAACAAGTGATGCTCTAAGAGCACATAAGCAACCTGTAGCAGCTAAAAATAATGAAGATTTATTAAAAGCAGAATTATTAGGACAACTTGTAAAAACACCTAAAAAACTTCAGAAAAAGATTAGTTCTATGCCTGAGGTTTTAGATAGTCAAGATAAATTTACTCAAAAAGTTTTGTTTGAAGACTTAAAAAAAGCTAAGAAAACTACTGTTACTAGAGGTGAAACTCCTACAGGACGTAAAGCTGTTAAACAGATTAAACGATTAACAGATGCTCAAAGACTTGTTAATAAAGTTAAATCTTTAAAGAAAACTTTAAGAAGTGAAAAAGCTCCTGAACGTGGTGCTCCTTTTCCTAAAGCTAAACCTCTTAAAGATACACCTGAAATAAAAGACCTTAAAGCTCAAATTAAAAAGGTTAGACAAGAACGAGATACCTTAGAAAACAAATTTAAACGAGAAGCTAAAGAACAATTAAAGATACGCAAACAAGCTAAAAGTTTATCTGAGGATATAGAAAATTTAAGAAAAGGATTAAAGCCTCAACGTAAAGGTAAAGAACTTAAGCCTACAGAAATTAATGAATTAAAAGCTGAAAAGACTAAAGAACTAAATAAACTTAAAGCTCAGATAAGTGGTCAAGAAAAAGCACAAGGACGTATAGATAAACTTAATAAAGAATTTAGTAATTTACTTCTTAAACGTATTAATAAACTAGATGATACTACTCCTGTAGCTAAAACAGAAATTACACAGATAGAAAAAGATTTAAAAGAAGCTATTGCTAATGAAAATAAAAAGATTCAAGAAAGAGTTACTAGACAAGAATTAGAAGAAACTTTAATATCTAAATCTACCAGAGAAGTACAAGATGAAATAAATCGAATGTCTTTAAGACAACTCCAAACTAGAGTTCAATCTATAAATAAGAGCTTTGGTGCTAAAACAATGGATACGTTTTTAGAGATATATATTAATGGTTTGTTATCTTCAGTTAAGACTTTTGGTTCTGTAAACCCTATAGGTAACACTTCAGCTTTTGTTTCTACTGTAATAGAACGTGCTTTTGCTGGAGCTACAGGTAATCAGATAGCTATGAGAGAGTCTACAGAACTAGCTTGGACAGCTCTTACCTCGTTGCCTGATATGTTTAAAACTTTTGTTAGTGCAATGAGACATGGGCCTTCAGATGCTAATATTAAAGCAGATTTAGTTAGACCATTTGAACGTCAATTAAGTAAAGAAGCTTTTAATCTTGGTGGTACACTTGGTAAACTTGTAGATTTCATGGGTACTGTAGTTAATATTCCTGGCAAAATACTACTATCTCAAGATGAAGCTTTTAAAGCTATGATAGTTAGAGGGGAAACTAGGGCTTTAGCTTTTAGAAAAGCTCGTAATAAATTCTCTACAGAAAACTTAAGTGATCCTTTAGTCAAAGCTAAGATACAAAGAGAATTTGATGACATCTTGGCAGACTTAAATAAACATCCTGAAATAGGAGAAGGTGCTAAAGAAACAGCTGCTAAGACTTCTTTTACTAATGATCTGCCAGATAAAGAAGTAATAGATGGACGTACAGGTAAACCAAGAGTTGTACCAGGAGTAAGCAAGTGGGTTCAACAAGGTATTGATAGACATGGTTTATTACGAGTATTCATTCCTTTCTTTAGAACACCTGTAAATATACTTAATTTTACTTGGGAACGTACACCTCTTCTTCAGTTTGCTAACAGAACTTTAAAAAATGAATTAACTAGTGATAATCCAGCAGTCAAACAACTTGCTTATGCTAAAGTTGGTACTTCTTTTGGCATTACAGGAGCTATGTTTGGTATGGCTATGACAGGAAACTTTACTGGTGCTCCTCCTAGAGATTACAATTTAAGAAGAACAATGGAACAGAAGATGGGTGGCAACCATTGGTTTAGTTTCTATTGGGACGGAACTATAGCAGGAGTTAAAACTGCTGATGCTGGTTGGAGAAAGTACGATAGGTTTGATCCTTTTGGTGTCATGATGGCTTCTTCTGCTGCTATGGCAACTATGGCTAAATCTATGATTAGCCTTAATGGTAAATTTGAAGAAGAAGGTGATCCTACTGGTCTTATTAGAGAAAAGTATGATGAAGTAGTTAATGCTACAGTATTGGGTACTTTAGAGTTAATAAAAGATAGACACTATATTCAAGGTATTTCTGAATTAGTAAGTTTCTTATCTGGAGACCCAAGAGGTCTTACTCCTACATTTAAACGTATTGCTTCAGCTGCTGATCCTAGAATCAGTTTTTATTCTAGTTTAAGAAGAGGTGTAACTAGAGGTTTAGAACCAGAAAAACAAAGAAAATTACAACGTGGATCAAATGAACAACCTGACGTTCCTGAAGCTACTGGTCTTAAAGCTATAGTTGAAGAAATGGTATTATCTCATGAAGAAGCACTTAGAGATACAACTCCTGGTTATGGACAAATCTTACCTGAGAAAAACTTAGTAGGAGATGTAGTATCTTTTCCTGGTACTAATGGAGAATTTGATTCTTTTCATAATATTATTAATGCTGCTGTTAGTCCTATTCCTGGGCTTGTTCCTTCTAAAAGTCCTTTAATAAATAAACTTGCAGAACTAGAGTCTAAGATAGCCCAACCTTCTAGTATAAGAAAAGTAGGTAATGTGGTAATGAATGAAGAAGAAAAATCTTTTGTAATTGACCAGTGGACTTCTTTAAATAAAAAAGTAGCTGAACCAATGGTCACAAATAAATTCTTTAAGAAACAATCTACAGGGCTACAAAAACTTATGTTAGAAAATCTAATTAATCAGAATAAACAGATAGCTATGAAATTAGCTATTGGTAAGTTTAATAGATTAAGTCAAGGTTATGTAGACCATAAGATACAAGATGCTCAACGTAAAGTAGGTAATCAACCACAAGGCTTTCAATCATTACTTAACTTAGGACAGGGACAATAGATGGCTAACTCAAAAGTACAATATACAGCTGATGGCAGTACACAAGCTTTTGCTGTAACCTTTCCATTTATCAGTAGGAATCATGTAAGTGTAGAAGTAGATGGTGTAGCCGCTACTTTTACATGGAACAATGATAGTCAGATCCTTATCTCATCTCCTACTTTAAGTGGTGGTGAGGCTGTACTTTTGATTAGAAGTACCTCTCAAGATACACGCTTGGTTGACTATGTAGATGGCAGTAACTTGACTGAGACTGACCTTGATTTAGACAGTAAGCAAGCCTTCTATATGGCTCAAGAGTCCTTAGATGAGCTTACATTGTTTGATGATGATGCTACAGCTACCTCAGGTTACATCTGGGTGGCTGATGGTACTGACTTCAAGAGTGTAGCAGTCTCTGGTGATGTTACGATCTCTACAGCAGGAGTAGTTACCCTAGGTGCAGGTGCAGTAGAGACTGCAATGATAGAAGCTGATGCTATTAATGGTACTAGACTAGCAGATGATGCAGTAGATTCAGAGCATTATACTGATGGTTCTATAGATACCGCACATATAGCTGATGTAAACGTAACGACTGCTAAGATTGCTAATGATGCCATTACAGGAGCTAAGATAGCTCTATTTGATGACTCTTATGCTGCTACTAATGGTCACATATTGGTAGCTGATGGTACAGATTTTGATAATGTAGCTATGTCAGGAGATGTAACTATCTCTAATGCTGGTGTTACATCTATAGGTTCAGAAGTTATCACTAATGCTGACATTAATGGTAGTGCTGCTATAGATGCTAGTAAGATACACAATGGTACTGTAAGTAACGCTGAGTTTGGTTATCTTAATGGTGTTAGTTCTGCTATTCAGACACAGCTTAATAGTGTTGTAGCTGGTGCAGTAAGTGATGTACAAGATGACTCCTTTAGAATACAAGATAATGGAGACAATACTAAACAATTAGCTTTTCAAGCAAGTGGAATAACTTCAGGTACTACTCGTACTTTGACTGTACCAGATTCTAGTGATACAATCGTAGTTCTAGCAGCTACTCAAACATTAACTAACAAGACATTAACAAGCCCTGTCATTGATGGAACATGGAGTTCTTACACAACAAGCACAGGTAAAGCTTTAGTCATGGGATTCTAGGAGATTATAAATGGCAAGTGAAGTTTTAAAACTAGCAACATTTAGAGGGGATGCTTCGTCTGTACAAGCTTTGCTGACAGTTGGAGCAGGTAAAACTTGTACTGTTTTAAGTGTGACTATATGTGAGACTGGCAATGCAGCAGAAACATTTAAGTTGTTTATTGATGATGGAGGAGGAGGAGCAGATACTTATATTTATTTCGATCAAGCTCTTGCAGCTAAAACAACTTTTGAACATACAAGTAAATTTGTTATGGAAGCAGCCGATCATTTATCTATTATTACTGGTAGTACATCAGATATTGATGTTTGTGTTAGCTACTTAGAACAAACACTATAAGTGAGAGGTAGTTATATATGAGTGGAATAGTAGGAAACAATACAAATAGAAGCTCTGGACTTGTAAAAGCAGCAGTTGTTGAAGCAGATTCTATTACGGGTTCTGAGATAGCAGATGACGCTATAGATTCTGAACATTACGCAGCAGCTAGTATTGATAATGAACATTTAGCAGATAATGCTGTTAATACAGCTGAAATAGCTAATAACGCAGTAGACGAAACGAAACTTAAAGATGCACTAGTAGCTGACTTTACAGAAGTAACAGTGGCTGCTGCTGATTCGTTTTTGCTAGGGGATAGCTCAGATAGTGGAAATACAAAGCGGGATACAATACAGGGGATAATTGATTTGGTTCCGGCTGGCGGTGGCTGGAAACTTATAGGAACACAGACAGCTGATGATGATGCAACAATTACGCAAACAGGGCTAGGCTCAACTTACGACAGTTATGTTTGCGTTTTTAGTGATGTGGTTCCAGCCAGTGATGGCGAGAATTTTCGATGTCGTGTTGGAAATAGCGGGGGTCTGATTTCAACATCAAACACTTACTCAGTTATTGTTAAACGTCAAGCAGACAATAGTGCCACCCCATTAGCAGGGGCCGCTTCCAGAGATGCAACAGATTACATCCTTTTGAGTAGTGCTGTCGGTAGTGCATCAGGGGAAGGTGCGAGTGGAGTAATCTGGATTTGGGGAAATCAAGGTGGATCGATGAAGCCTCACATAAATTGGAAGGCCACGCATTTAGACGACAATGGACATTGTTTTGACTGTTCTGGGGCCGCCAATCACGATAACGCCATTACGATGGATCGGTTTGGTTTCCATTTCTCTTCTGGTAATATAACATCAGGAAGGTTTACATTTTACGGAGTAGCTCATGCCTAGAACTTATAAAATTGACGGTAAAACATACACCATGACTCCGGCAGAAGAAGCTGCTAGAGACTTAGAAGAACAGGCTGAACTTGCCGTTAGACCTATGCGGGATTGGAAGGATTCTATGGTGCTTTCAGATACAGGTGTTCCTAGATGGGCTGAAGATCTGTATGATGCGTTGCCACTGGAAGTGCGTAATGCGGTAGACCCTGTCACCAAAAACGCTATTGCGGATAAAAAAGCGCAGAGACAATTGCGACCAGTGTAACCCTTGCGGGCCGACATATAGTTTTAGCCATAGGATTACCTCCTTTCTGGCAGTTTGCAGACTGCCTGTACTTACCGGACGGTAACTATAAGATCAATATACGTCCCTTATTTACCAGTTTGGTTAATATAACAGAGAGGTCATGGAGAAGATACTAGAGTCAGCATGGGCATTATTTGTAGCTATAGGGTGGTTCTTCATAAACAGAATTACAGCTAAGGTAGATTCTCTGGAGAAGGACAAAGCAGATGGTTCTACTGTAGGTAGACAAGCAGGATTGATACATGAGGTAGACCGTAGGATAGACGAGTTACAACATACTACTGTCCCTAGACAAGAATATAAGTCTGACATTGCTAGTTTACATATACGAGCTAATGAATTAGAACGATCTAAAGAAGATAAGGTAACAGATGTACGCATTGTTAACAAAGACGATCCTAGTCCTGCTAAAAAAGGAAAATAAGTGGACAAAATTAATGAGATGTATATAGCAATAACTAGTGGTCTACTTGGTATAGGACTCTGGATTTTCAAGAGGTTATTTAAGTCTATTGACTTAGCTCATGAACGTATAGATAGACTTGAATCTAAAGTAGTAGATCGTGCGTACTTAGAGTCTCAACTAGTACCCATTAGGCAGGACTTAAAGATTATACTTAAACATTTACTTGGAACTAAAAAATGACTAGCCGTAAGACTAATAATCAGCTAATTAAAGACATTATTACTTCTAAAGATAATCTTAATAGGCTTATGTTAGTAGAATGGTTTGATCCTTATGATAACTCAGAAGAAGTAACTATAGCTGACTTAGATGTACAAAGGGCTGTCTATGAGTCCTGTGGTTTTCTTATGGGTGTATCTAATGATCATGTAGTTATTGGTTATAATAAGGATAGAAGTGAACTAGGAAAATACAAGGGATGTGGAGCTATTCCACTATCTCTAGTTATTAATGTACATATAATGGATAGGAATTGTAAGTAATGGACGTACTAAATAGATTTCCTTGGACTATGGTAATGATGGTAGTAGTAGGATGGTGTCTGGCTTATTACGTTTGTACACCTAACTAGGAGTAATACAATGGAAGCATTTATGAATCAAGGGTGGTTTCAGATAGCAGGAGAAGTAGTACTAATGTTTACAGCTCTAACTGGAGCTATGCCTGACAGGTTTGTTAACAAGATACCTGTCTTAGGGAAACTTTGGCCTATCTTTAACTGGTTAGCTGGTAATATCTTTAATAACGTCAATCATCCTAAAGGGATGGCTGCACTACAAGAAGTAGAAGATGAACTTGACAAAGCAAAAGCTGAAATTAAAGAGCGTACTGGTTTGCCTGATGTTCTTAACGGGGTGTAGTAGTATATTAACTGAAATGGTTGCACCAGCAACTAACTTTGGGTTAGGACTATACAATGCTGACTCATACTACTCTAAAGAATGTCTGTGGTATGAGCCAGTACAGTTTAGTGCTGAGACTAAAG
>Ga0208919_1001779_pt1 | contig 11931 bp, 10 predicted proteins | sample 4_EtaG_FD_184076 | JGI IMG/M metagenome (GOLD analysis project Ga0208919, IMG submission 184076) | Marine viral communities from the Subarctic Pacific Ocean - 4_ETSP_OMZ_AT15127 metaG (SPAdes) (version 3) | ecosystem: Environmental > Aquatic > Marine > Oceanic | place: Pacific Ocean | collected...
CAGCATTCCTGATGTAAAAACTGCACCTTTAAGTGTTTTAGAACAGAGAGGAATTAAAGATGCAGGGACAACGGACATCGGATCATCAACAACGAGCGCAGGTATTGGGCAAATATTATCAGCGGCAAAAGCACCAAACATAACTCAGTTTTTTAATCCTTATCAAGATTACGTTACTGATGAAATTAATAGACAAGCACAGATAGGACAAAATCAATTATCCGCACAAGCTGTTAGATCAGGTGCTTTTGGTGGAGGAAGAGAGGGTGTGCAAAGAGCAGAACAAGATTTAAGAAGATTAGAAGCAATAGGAAGATCGCAAGCGCAAGGATTTAATACTGCATTAGGCGCGGCACAGAATCAACAAAGAGTTGGATTAGCTGCAGGACAACAATTAGGTGCACTTGGACAACAACAACAAGAAATGGCCCGACAAGATATAAATCAATTGTTAGCAGCCGGTGGATTAGAAAGACAATTAGCACAAACAGCACTAGATGCTCAAAGAGCAACACAATTACAACAAGCTTATGAGCCATTCCAAAGAGCAGAATTCTTAAAAAATATATACGCTGCAGGGCCTACTAGTCAGTCACAAATAACAATGTCCACTGCACCGACAGCAGCACCTTTGGCACAATCTATAGGGACAGGGTTAGGAGCTTTTCAAGCGTTTTCAGGTGTAGGAGGGTAAATGAATAAGGTTTTATTAAGACCTCTTTTCAAAGATGCCTATCTTAAAAAAGAAAAAAAGTTAGAAGTTAAAAAGTTTAACGTAGGTGGTTTTTCTAGAGTAGAAAAACAAAATCTATTACTAACTCCAATTACATCTGCGTTATTACAAGCAACAAAAAGACCAGGTGAAGGAGAGTTTGGAGCTTTAGCTAGAGCCTTTGGTAAAGGTATTGAAGCATTACCACAAACTCAACTTGCAATTAAGAATTATGATTTACAAGCAAGAGAGGAACAGAGAAAAATAAATGAAGCTAAAAAAACAAAACTTGCAAGCACAAAAACAGTTTATGATGTTGATTTAGATAAAAATGTTTTAGCAACTGAATTACAAATACAGACTACAGAATCTACAAAAAATCCTGGATCAATGAGATACTTGCCAGAAAAGAAAGAACCAAAAGCAGATTCATTTCAAAGTGTTTGGAACACAGAAACTCAACAAGAACAATTTGTACCAAAGAGTCAGTTAACAATGAAAAACACTAAAGGTGAACCTTTATTTGTTCCTGTAGGAAACAAAGCCTCTCCAATAGCAGTCTATCCAATAGATTCTGAAACGGGAGAACAGGGACCTATGGAATTTAGAACCAAAGCAGAAATTTTAGATCCAAAAAATAAAGGAAAATTTGTTCCTCAAGAAGGTAATATTGAAGCAATGCTTAAAGTAACTGATATCCAAAGAAATAAAAAATTAAGATCTGACGCAGAAATTAGAATGACAAATGCAAGAGATGTGTTAAATATTATAACGGATATACGTGATGACGTACGTAAAAGAGGTGCCTTTACTGGAACAGCAGGTGATGTTGTAATTAACATTGCGGGCGTGACAGGTTTTGTTGATTCATTTATTAACAAAAGAAGAAAAGAGGATGAAAACTTTGAGAAAGATTACGCAGCAGCTTATGATTATGTAAACAACGAACTTACAAATCCTGACAGTAACAAATTTAATGCTAAAGTTACAAGATATTTAAACGCTCCAGAAACTCAACAAGCTAGAACATCTATTATTGATTTAGCTTACGCTATTGCAAAAGTTAGAGAACCTGGCGGAAGATTTAGTGTTCCTGATATTGAACTAGCTTTACAATCTATTGGTAATAGTTCAAACATAGAAGTGTTTGAAGCTGGTTTAAAACGTATTGGTTTAAATACAGCAAGAGGTGCTATCAATAATTATATGGATAGATTTGGTGTATCAAGAGATGAGATACCAGGAAACTATGAAGATGTATTGAAAAGCTTTGATGCTTTAAGAGGTTTAAATGTTGAAGAAGGTGACGAGCCAGACATAAGTCCTGGAGGTTGGAACTAATGATTACTGTAGCAAATGTTAACGAATACAAAGAAAAGTACGAAAAAGAACTGGGAGAGTATGAGCAGAGAACGGGAAAAACTGTTACAGACGAATTAATAACAAAAAAAGTTTACGATGCTTTATCAAAGAAGGCTGATATAGATTTCTATTCTTTCTACAGTTCTTTTAACCCACAAGGGAAATATTCTAACATTGAAAATTATAGAAACATAATTGATGATAATGATTCAAACGATACTGATATTATAAATAAAGCTTATGGTGAATTACAATTAAATGGTAAAGTAAGGTTTAAAGACTTTGTTAATGTATTTGCTCCTAAAGATATAGACATAGAAAAAGTAAAAGAAGATTTTAATATATTTGGTTTAAGCACAGCTGACTTTCAATATTCAACAAAAGAAATCGCTGAAATGAGAGGAGTTGATCCTGATACAGATGTTAAATTATCTGAATTAGGTTTTGCTCAAACTCTTGCACAAGATGAGGCTAATCAATTACTTGTAACTAAAAAAGTATTATCTGATTATTTTGGAGAAGAAATTCCATTAAGATATGGTCCCGACACAGAGGAATTAGAGTTTTTTAATCCAAAAACAAATAGTTATGAACTAGTTAATCCTGTAGGAGTAGATAGAGCAGACATAGCAAAAATGGGATCTTATGCTGTGCAAATTCTTCCTGAGCTTTTAGCTACAACAGCCGCATCATCTTTAGGGCCTAAGTCAGCTATAGCTACCTCAGCCTTAATAAGTGGATTAACTGAAGCGGCTAGACTTGTTTATGGACATCAAAGATACGGAATAAATGATAGTGAAAAAGGTTTCATGGATTATTTGAGAGATGAAGGTAAAGACATGGCAGCTTTGAATGCTACTCTAACGGCTGCAGGTTTTACTATTCCTAAGTTTTATAGAATGTTTAAAAATTTTTCTTTAAGAGGTAAATTAGATGCAGCAGATTTTGGTGGACAAGTTAAAAACGCTAAACAAGCAAATGAATTGTTAACAAAAATAAATTCGAGATTAAGAGAAATGGGACAAAAAAATGAATTAAAATTTACACTAGGGCAAGCATCTGGTGATGATAATTTTTTAGCTTTACAACATGCTTTTGAAACCAATTCAAAGTATGGCGTAGATGGTTTATTTGATGCTTTTAATAAAGAACAAGCTGAAGCACTTAATACTTATTTTCTTACAGCAAGTAGCCCTTACAATTTTAAAGCATTAAAAGGTGACGATCTTATTGCTCGTGATGAATTAGGAGCTAAAATTCAAAATACAATTATAAAAAGATTAGACCCAAGACAAAAAGTATTAACAAAAGCATTAGAAAAAGCTGAAACTAATTTAATAGATGCAGTAATTGCTTTGCCAGGAGGATCACAAAAACAAGCCGGACAATCTATTAGAGGAGTTATACAAGAGTTGTATGATGATTTTGCAGCTGATTATAGTGCTAAATATACATCTCTTTTTGAAGCAGGTGGGAATAGAAAAGTAAATACAGATATAATTAAAAAAGCAGTTGCAAGTTTGAATCAAAGACAAAAAGATACTTTATTTGCAAAATATCCTGAGATTGAATCTTTTTTTAAAAAACCAAAAGGTAAAACAATTAAAATTAATACTTTAAAAAATTCATTAAGTGACTTGAGAAGATTCGATAGAAAAATAAAATCAGGTGTATTGCCAGTAGAGGGCGAACCAGTTGAGGGTGCAGTATCAAAATTAATTGGATCAATTAAAAATCAACTTAAAAAAGATTTAGGTGAAGATGATGCGTGGTATAAAGAATTTTTATCATTAGACGCATCATACGCAAGAGATAAAAAAATATACAAAGGCATTGTTGCTGACTTGATGCAAAGTAAAGATGGAGTATTGAAGATAGCAGATGAAAATGTATTCGAACAAACATTTAAAAAAGGTAAAGCACAAGAAGCTAGAATAGATGATGTATATGAACTATTGTTGAAAAAACCAGAACACATTGCTACTTACAAAGAATCAATTTTAAAGCAATACAATAATTTTGTAGATCCGACTGGTAGTGGAAAAGTAAATTTAGTCAAACATCAAAAGTTTATGAATGATTATAAATACGCGTTAGAAACTTTCTTTGGAAAAAAAGGAGCTAAAGAAATAACTAAAGTAGGTGAGTTAGCAAAAAAAGTAGAACAAGTAACGGCTAAAAGAAATAAAATTATGAAACAAATGAGTACATCTACTCAAGGTAAAATAGAAAATATGGATCCAGATAAAATTTTTGATTTTCTATATAACAATAAATCACCTACAACTTTAAATAAAGTTCTTACTATAATTAAACAAGACGATAAATTATACAAAGCTTTTCAAACTGTTGCAAAAGAAGATTTACTTTTTAAAAGCACAAACAATAGAGGTGAATTTGTTTTTGAAAAGTTTGCTGATTATTACAAAAGAAATCAAAATATACTAACTAGAACATTTGCAGATAATCCAACTTATCTAAAAGATTTGAAAAACTTTAGAGATGCTTTAGAAATTACATCAAGGCAATCAAGAAAAACAACAACAAGTAAATTAGAGAGTGCTTTAAATGACATCATTAGAGCTAGACTTGGACAGTTTACTGTTGCAGGTAGAACATTTACGGCTATTAAAAAAATATTTAGATCAGATATTGATAGACAACTTGCAGATATAATGACAGATCCAAAAAGATTAAAAGAGTTAATGTCTCTTAAAAATCAAAAAACAATGAGCCAGACTGCTAAACAAACAATATCAAGGTTGTTTGGTTACTACATGTTTGATGAAAAATTCTTTGAAGAGGATCAATATAGTCCAGTGCTTATTGATGTTATTGATGGCACACGTGTATCAGAGGCAGTGACGGATGTTGAAGAAGGAGATGATCGAAGAGAGTTAGCTTCTTTAGGTGCTCTTCCAGCTTTGACAAGTTCTCCAAGAGATATACCTGCACCACCAACTGACACGGGATTGGCAAGTATCCAAATGAGACAGAACTACGATACACTATTTCCTCAAGATGAAATAGGTTCAGCAATATCTAAAAGAGGTATGGCATAATGAGTAAGTCAGCATTAGAAAGAATAGAATCTCATGAAAAGCTTTGCCGTATCATGCAAAAACAAACACATGATAGAATACATAGAATTGAAGGATCTATCACAAGAATAGAAAGAATTTTAATTGGATGTGCTGGTGGATTATTAGCAGGCATGGGATATATAATTTTAGAACTAGTAACAAGGATATGATATGGTCGCCCCTGTCCTTGGTTTACCCGCATTACTGCAAGCAATAGCAACTATCGGTGTCGGTGGGGCAATCGGATATAAGGCACAAAAAGATTTACAACCAGTCATAAAAAAGCTAAAAACATCTCCGGAAGATATGGATAGCTCAGAATTAAGAATGTTAAGGGCATTATTAATGCCAAATCAAGCGATAGCTTCAGAATTGAAAGACATGACTACATCAAAATCTGTAGGCACAACGGGAGAAGGTACAGTAATAGGACCTAGGGCAGAAGATATAGAACAAGTACAAGAAGAGATAAAAGAGGTTTCTAAACCCCCTGTAACAAAAACTCCTGTAGAACCGATAACAACAGAAATATTTCCTGAAGAACCACAAATAAAACAGGATCCTCCTGTTCAGCCTGAGGTAGATTTAGACACAAAAGAAACGCTTCCAGCTGACACTGCAATAGATCCAGCTCCGGTGTTTTACGAGAAAGCCATTGAAGGGGGTAAAGAAATTAAAGATGTTACTGCTGGAGTATCTGCACAAAAAGATAAAGTCCCAGAATTACTTGAGCAAGGTAAACTTGCTATGCCTATAAAAAAATTCTTCGAGGATGACAATCAAGTGGTTAATTATAAAATTGGAGACACCGTTGGTGCTTATGGCCAGACTGTTGAAAGAAGTTTGGACATTGAAGCAAATGTAAAAAAAGATTTTAACTTAGATAGTTTTGGAGAAGTTATAAAACAAAGAGCAAAAGAATTCGATCAAGACGCAGTGTTTGTAGCAGAGAGTGTACCTAGCGATTTTAAAGGTGCTAACGTTGGTTTTGAAATGGACTTTGGTTCTAACTTGAAGATGCAAGATGCTATAAATTTTGCAGGACAATTATCAGAGACAGCCACATTAGATGGCTTTACTTTTAAAGTTAAAAATTTAGATACATCAGGTTCTTCTCTTTACTTACCACAAACACCAAAAGATTTGGAATTAATAGAAAAGTCAATAAAAAAATATGGAGTGACAGACGACATACGTAAAGCTGGATTTATAATGCCAGATGGTAAAATGTTAAATATGGCTATGAGAGGTGGTAATTTAAGAGACACTGAACATAGAAGAGTAGCTTTTTTAGATACTGAAGGTTATGACGGTATTGCTTTTGGCCCGATGTATGATTGGATGATTAAAACGGGTGGGGTTAGAGTAACAGGAAATAGAAATAGATTATATGCAGAGTTAGTTGGTAAACCAACATCATCACAAATACAAACTATTGTTGATGAGTATAATCAAAACAGAGATCAATATGATTCTATGATTATCGGGGTAACTATGCCTGGTGACGAAGAATTTATGAGACAAGGTTTTGGCACTGACGAATACTTACCTAAAACATTAGGAGAAAATTTAAGAAACTCTGAACTAAGATTAGGTGCTGAGTCTTTTTATGAAGTAAGCGGTGAAGATGCCAATGCAGGTGATATTTTAAGAAAATTAAAAGGAACAGACATTATAAGTAAAACTTTTACTGGTATAAGACAGCTTAATATTCCTGAATTTTCAAACATAAGTAGTGAAGATGCTCTAAAAAAAATTATGAGCATTGAACAAAATTTAGAGGGAATAAGTGAAAATGCAGGCTTAAAAATGCTGGACAAACCTAAGGTAAAATTTTATAACACAAAATTATATACAAAAGGGAAAGATTATTAATGGCAACAATAAAAGAAGTTTACGATTTAATAAAAGAAAAGCAAAACAAAGGTGAAAAAATTGGTATGCTACAACAAGCAATTGTAGATGCTATAGAAAATGAAAACACTGAAAAGACTACAAAAGAAGTAGATGTTTCTTTTGTTAAAAATAAAGATGAAAACCAGAATACACGTCAACCAACACAAGATCAGGTCAAACAAGAAAAATAATCTGAATGAGCCTGTAATAACTGTTAAGACTTCTAAGTCTAACACTTATGCTCATAATGTAGATATTCTTGGTCCTGCAAAATTAATTTATAGTCCAGATAAACCATTATCTTGTGGAGCTAAAGTCTGGATTGAAACTGAATCGGAGGTGTTAATTGATAAAACAAGTTAGAAAATATCCATATAAACATTATAATAGATTTTCAGATACTACAGGACGAAAGTATCTTGTAGGAGCGGCTAAAGTTCCAAGCGTTACCACAATTTTATCAGCTACTAAGGACAAAAGATTTTTAGATAATTGGCGTAGGAAAGTTGGGAATGAAGAGGCAGATCGAATTATGCAACAAGCATCTACTATCGGCACAGAAATGCACCAAGTATTAGAATACGCTTATAATGGAGAAGGTTATTTTAATGCAAGTGAATCGGGTAAACAACCACGGATGATGGCCAAAATTATTTTAGATAATTTAGACATAGAAGAGGTTTGGGGTAACGAGGTATCCTTAGAATATGAAAATCAATACGCAGGAACAACAGATTTAGTTGCAATGGCTTACGGTAAACCGTCTATTATAGATTTCAAACAAGCTAATAAACCTAAGAGAGAAGAATGGGTTGATGATTATAAACTTCAATTAGGTGCATACTATCTTGCACATAAGAAAAATTATGGACCAATTGAACAAGGTGTGATTAGTATTTGTACACGAGGCTTACAATATCAAGAATTTAAATTAAATGAAGCTGATTTATCTGAATACGGTGAAAAGTTTTTAGAAAGAGTTGAACAATTTAAAAAATTACAATAACCAATCTTTAAGTTCTTCTTCACCTAAAGTTTTTGCTGCGATCTGGCCTTTTTTGGTTAAAGCTTTCATTATCTTTTCATCAATAGTATTTTCTGTAATTATATCTATGATTACTACCGTGCCGGTCTGTCCTGATCGATGCGCTCTATCTTCCGATTGTTTTCTGACTTCTAAATTATAATTATTAGAAAAATAAACAACTGTGTTTGCGGCAGTAAGAGTTAATCCATAACCACCCGTTGTAGGATTACTGACAAAAAATCTTACCTTAGGATCATTTTGAAAAGACTCTATGGCCTTTTGTCTATCCTTGACCTTAGTTGCCCCATAAATTTCAACAAAAGAATCTTTACCATATTTAGTTGTAAGAAAATTTTTAATCTGTTCAATATTATATATGTAATTAGCCCATATAATAATCTTGTCATCAGTTTCTTCGATAATTTCTTCCAAAGCATTTATTTTTTGTTTTCCAAATTCAAGAATGTTACCATCATCATCTTTACAAAAACCATTTGTAAGTTGATGTAATTTTATCATCTCAGTTAATTTATTACTAAATGATATGGTCGAATCATTCACAATAGCTAAGGCTCGCCTTCTAAGTTTTTCATAAAGAACACCTTGCTCTGTTGACATATGTACAACTCTTTTCTGTCTGACTTTTGGCTCAAGATCTAAACACTCATCTTTACGTACTCGAAAAGAAAAAACATCTAGTTTGTGTTCAAGCTCTTCTATATTTTTATAAAACTTTGGAATAGATATGTATCTATTTGCACCCATTTGAATTTGTTGCATCTCCGCATATCTGTTTCTAAAAGCATAATAACTTTCATAGCCTAACAATTTGGGGTCTAAGAAATAACACTGTGAATATAAATCAAGGGGAGATTTAGTTACAGGAGATCCTGTGAGTATTCTTTTATATTTAATGTGTTTTGTTAAGGATAATATGTATTTAGTTCTTTTAGCTTTCGGGTTTTTAATTGTAGTAGATTCATCAATAACAACAAAGTTTTGAGGGAATTTCTTTAAAAAAGACTCAGCTTCTTTAAATCCCGTTTTACCACTTAAAGCTTCAACATTCATAAGAAATATCTTTAGTTTCTCACTTTTTAAAAACTTATCCCACATTCTAGGTTTATCAACCTTCCATTGAAATATATCTCTCCGCACTATATCTGGTAGGTGTGCTTCTATTTCTTTACTCCATATAGTGTATACAGATTTAGGTGCCACTATTAGGACAGTATCTATTTCTTTTTTTAAATATAAATAACCAATATTATCGATCGCAGTTTTTGTTTTACCCGTACCCATCTCCATAAAATAAGCATAAGCTAAAGAATGAGCTGATTTATTTAAGGCAGTCCTTTGGTGATCAAACGGTTTTGTCTTGTAGGGGTATTTCCATTCCATAAAATATTTATATTTTTTTTCTTGCATTAATCAAGAAAATAATTATAGACAGATTAGGAGGAAATATATGGAAAATCTAGACATCGAAAAGTTCTCGAACATTGAATTAAGTAAAGATGACGTAAAGTCTATTTCTGATAAATGTAATGAACTTAAAAATCTTCATAAAGAAATTGAAGATAAAGATAAAGAGATTTCTGAGTTAAAGAAAAAAGCTAAAGAGTATGAGGAACGAACAATTCCTGATATGATGCAGGAAGCTGGTGTGTCTAAACTAGAACTAGCTGACGGCACTAAGGTTGAAGTAAAACCTTTTTATGCCGCAAAAATTCCTGAATCAAGAAACGATGAGGCTTTTGGTTGGCTTAGAGATAACGGTCATGGCGACATGATCAAAAATGTCTTGACGGCAAATATAGATAAAGGGCAAGATAATCAAGTTTCCGAACTCGTAAGAATTTGTGAACAACTTGGTTTTGCCTATACTCAAAAACAAAAAGTAGAACCTATGACCTTAAAAGCATTTGTCAAAGAGCAAGTGGAAAAGGGGGAGCAGGTTCCATTTGATATGTTTGGAGTATATATTGCTAACAAGACGAAAATAACGAACAAATAATAACGGAGTAACTATGAAGTTAAACGATAAAAAAGAAGTCGCTACTAGAGAAGCTGGTGGTGCTGTTGCAAATATTAATTTGGAACAATTTGCAGATCAAGGTTTTGAGAACGTAGACTCAAAGAGTCTGGCATTACCTTTCTTAAAAATACTTGGTCAACTATCTCCACAAGTAACGCAAGGAGATTCTCAATTCATATCAGAAGCAAGACCTGGTATGATTTTTAACACAGTCACAAATCAATTATATGATGGCCAAAAAGGAATTTCAGTAGTTCCTTGTTTTTACAAGCTTGAGTATATTGAGTGGAGAGATAGAGGTCAGGAAGGTAGTTCTGCACCAGTAAATATCTATCCATCAGACAGTGATATCATGTCAAAGACAACTAGAGACGACAAGAATAAGGACAGACTTGAGAACGGAAACTATGTCGAAGAGACTGCTTCTCATTATGTTTTAATTGTTGAAGATAAAGATGTGTCTAGCACTGCGATGATGACAATGAAATCTACTCAAAGAAAAAAGTCTAAGAAGTGGAATTCTATGATGATGTCAGTTCGAGAGAAGAAAAAAGATGGGTCTGGTTATTTTAAACCAGCACCGTTTACTCAGATGTACACACTTAAAACGGTACTAGAAAAGAACAATCTTGGTTCTTGGTACGGTTGGGAGATTGAACATCAAGGTACAATTCAATCGAAAGATGTCTTAGAAGCGGCTTATACTTTTTACAACAGCTGTAAACAAGGGGCTGTAAAAGTTAATCACGATAAAGAAGAGTCCGTAGAGAAAACACCATTCTAGTATGGACATACTTGACAAAACCCTGGGGGAGTTTGTAGAACTCTTCCAGGGTTCAAATACATATTTTGGAGCTTCCAAACCTCTAGGACAAACACGTAGTCGAGACGGTAAGCAAGAGTTCAGACATTGGGTTGAGCCTAATCCAATGACCAAAGAACATTGGTTACAACATTTAAAAGGAGAAGCTTACTATGGATCTGTCCCTATCAGAGATGATAATACATGCAGTTGGGGGGTCATCGATGTTGATCGTTATAATATACAGCATAAAGAAATTATATCGATTATACGGAAAAGGAAATACCCATTAATTCCATTTAGATCTAAATCTAATGGATTACATTTAATACTATTTATAGATGGTGTGGTTGAAGCATCATCAATGCGAAAAAAATTAATTGAACTTGCTTCTGATTTAGGAATCAATGATTCCACAACAGATATTTATCCAGCACAAGATCAAGTTGATTTAACCCCGGAAAAGTGGGACGACAAACATAAAGGTAGTTTTGTTAATTTACCATATCAAAAAGCACACATGACAACTAGGTTAGCAATGGATGATAATGCTAACGGAATAAAATTAGAAAACTTATACGAATTTGTATCTCAACACAGACTGACACCTGAACAATTTAAAAAATTAAAAATATTTCAAGACGATGAAACAAAAGATTATCCCCCTTGCGTAATTAACTTTATGAAAAACAAAGTTAAAAAAGGAGAAGGCCGTAACGATGCAATGTTTAATGTTGCAGTATTAAGCAAGAAAATAAACCCTGATCCCGTCATGTATCAAGATTGGACAAGAAAAATGATGAACAAGGTATGCAGTGAAGAATTACATCCAAAAGAATTAGAAAATATTTTTAGAGGCGTTGAGAACAAAGACTATGCTTATAAATGTAAAACATCTATTGCTAGAGTGCATTGTGTATCTAGCACATGTGTAAGAAGAAAATACGGAATAGGTTTAAATGAAGCAATTCCTGAGGTGGGTAAATTAATTAAAGTAAACTCATATCCTGA
>Ga0208919_1001780_pt1 | contig 11931 bp, 12 predicted proteins | sample 4_EtaG_FD_184076 | JGI IMG/M metagenome (GOLD analysis project Ga0208919, IMG submission 184076) | Marine viral communities from the Subarctic Pacific Ocean - 4_ETSP_OMZ_AT15127 metaG (SPAdes) (version 3) | ecosystem: Environmental > Aquatic > Marine > Oceanic | place: Pacific Ocean | collected...
CAATAAACCCATCTGGTTTAACTTTTGGAAATGATGGGTTTTGGATGGAGTATAAAGATTCAAGTAATTTAGGACTTGATAGTTCAGGAAATGGAAATAATTTTACTGTGAACAATTTGACATCTATTGACCAGACTACTGATACTTGTACAAATAATTATTCAACTTATAACTCTCTCCAACCTGCTAGTACAAGTGGAAGCAATACTTTTAAAAATGGAAATTGCACAGTAACTACTCCTACATCTGGAGGCCATGCACCTGTAAGTACATTTCGTATTCCAAAAACAGGTAAATGGTATTGGGAAGTAAGGATTGACACCACAAGTGGAAACATAAGTGACAATTTAAGAATTGGTATGCAAGTATTTGATAGTAATAATTTAACTAATCCTACATTAGGAGACATAAGATATATTAGCAACGCTACTAAAAACGTTGATGGATCTAACAGCTCTTATGGCGCAAGTTATGGGTCTAATAATGACATTATTAGTGTTGCTGTAGATTCAGATAATAATACAGTAGAGTTTTTTAAAAATGGCTCATCACAAGGTTCAATATCTTATACTCAAAATGATTTAGATTATTTTGCTGTAACTTCTGAAGCCAGTAGTAGTGTAACAGCAACATATAGTATTAATTTTGGAAACCCACCATTTTCTATTTCATCAGGTAATTCAGATTCAGAAGGTTACGGTAATTTTGAATATGCAGTGCCTTCTGGATTTTTTGCATTAAACACTAAAAACTTAGCGGAGTATGGATAATGGCTTACACAACAATAAATAAATCTCAAGATCATTTTAACGTAGTTATTTATACAGGAGATGGTACTTCATCAAGAAATATAACAGGAGTTGGATTTAAACCTGATTGGGTATGGTTAAAACAAAGAAACACTACTAGAAATCACGCTTTAACAGATAGTGTAAGAGGTGTTAATAAACAATTATATACAAATTTAAATTCTACTGAATCTACAGATTCTGGAACAGTTACTGGTTTTATTTCAGATGGATTTACAGTTGGGTCTGACAATCAAGCAAATCAAAATTCAGGAACATTTGTAAGTTGGAATTGGTTAGCTGCTAATGGAACTGCATCAGACACAAATGGAAGCATAACCTCAACTGTTAGTGCTAATACTACAAGTGGATTTAGTATTGTGTCTTTTACTGGTACAGGTGCAGTAGCAACAATTGGACATGGATTAGGTGTAGCACCTAAAATGATTATTATTAAAAGAAGGTCAGGTGGTACTGAAGCTTGGCCAGTTGATTGTAGGCAATTAGGTGGGACATTGTATTTAAATGAAACAGGCACATTACAATCTTATGGTGATACATCACCCATTCCTAGTACAGCACCAACATCTAATGTATTTTCAGTTGGTTCTGCACCTAATGGTAATGCAAGTGGTTCAACTATGATTGCATATTGTTTCGCAGATAAAAAAGGATTTAGTCAGTTTGGAAGCTACACAGGAAATGGAAGTACAAATGGAACATTTGTTTACACAGGATTTAAACCTGCTTGGGTTATGGCAAAAAAAACAAATGGTAGCGGCTCTTGGAGAATGTGGGATAATAAAAGAGAAGGATACAATGGAGATAATGCTTTTGTTTATGCAAATTTAAGCAATGCAGAAGAATCTGATGGAACTTTAGTTGATTTTTGTTCACAAGGTTTTAAATGGAGAGGTAGCAGTCAAGATATGAATGGTAGTGGTGGATCATACATCTACATGGCATTTGCAGAAAATCCATTTGTAACATCAACAGGAATCCCAGCAACAGCGAGATAACAAATCTTGCTATAACACATAATCTGGTATATTTTAAAGTATGCTACAAAAACTTAATTTTAAACCTGGATTCAATAAAATGGTCACAGACTCAGGTGGTGAATCACAATGGGTCGATGGAGATTTTGTTAGATTTAGGTATGGGTTGCCTGAAAAAATAGGTGGTTGGAATCAACTTACTAGTTCAAATAATACATTACCTGGTGCAGCAAGAGCACAACATGCATTTACATCTATTAAAGGAGAAAAGTATGTAGCCATTGGAACTTCACAAGGTTTATTTTTATATTCTAACAATAGGTTTTATGATATTAGTCCTTTAGATAACGATGTAATTACAGGCTGCACTTTCGATGCTACTTCTGGATCCGCTACAGTAACGGTTAATAAAACATCTCACGGTTTATTGGATGGAAGATATATAACATTTTCATCTGTTACTGTTCCAACAGGTTCTGGTTATGCAATAGCAGATTTTACAGATAATACTTTTGAAGTTTTAAATAAAACATCGAATACTTTTCAAATAACTATGCCCTCTAATTCAGGAGGTTCTACATCAGGCACTGGTTCAGCACAAGTGAACCCATATGAAGTGGTAGGTCCAACGTTTCAAACAGGTGGTTTTGGTTGGAGTACCTCTACATGGAACACCAGCACTTGGAATACACCTAGATCAACTACTAATGTAGTTTTAGATCCAGGTTTATGGTCATTAGATAATTTTGGTCAAATATTAGTTGCAACAATTCATAATGGTAGAACATTTACATGGAATGCAGGAGCAGCTAATCCGACTAGTAACAGAGCTACAGTTATGTCCGGAGCACCAACTAAAACAAGATTAACTCAAGTTTCTGATAGAGATAGACATGTATTTCATTTTGGAACTGAAACAACGATTGGTGATACATTAACTCAAGATCCTATGTTTATAAGATTTAGTAACCAAGAAGATTTTACTACTTATCAACCTACTGCAACAAATACTGCCGGTACTTTTAGACTTGATAAGGGTAATGAAATTATAGGAGCTGTATCTGGTAAAGACTATACATTAGTTTTAACAGATACGTCTGCATATGTAATTCAATTTGTTGGAGCACCATTTACATTTTCTGTTAGGCAAGTTGGCACTAACTGCGGTTTAATAGGACAAAATGCTTTAAGTTATTCTGATGGTAAAGTATTCTGGATGTCGGGTGAAGGTGGGTTTTTTGTTTTTGATGGTACAGTAAAAGCTATTCCGTGTTTAGTTGAAGATTTTGTATTCACAACTACTGGTGATAATCTAGGAATTAACTATACTTCAAATCAATTAGTTTATGCAGAACATAATTCTTTGTATACAGAAATTAATTGGTTTTATCCTAAAGCAGGATCATCTCAAATAGATAGATGTGTTACATATAATTATTTAGAAAATTTATGGACAACCAGTTCTCTTGCACGAACCAGTTATTTAGATCAAGGTGTTTTTGAACTACCGTTTGCAACTGAATATAGTTTAACGGCTCTTCCTAATTTTGATATACAAGGAATTACAAATACTTTTGGAGCATCTACATACTATGAACATGAAAAAGGAACTGACCAAATAAATAGTTCAGGCACTACGTCTATTGATGCTTTTATTCAATCAGGTGATTTTGATATTACTGCATCTATGAATATGTCTGGACAAACTACAAAAATTCCTAATTATAGAGGAGACGGTGAATTTTTTATGTCAGTTAAAAGATTTATACCTGACTTTCAAGTTCTTACAGGTAACTCAAAGATTACTTTATTAGTAAATAATTATCCTAATAATACAGCTGCAAGCTCACCTCTTGGGCCCTTTACGGTATCATCTTCTACTGACAAAATAGACACAAGAGCAAGGGGTCGATTAGTTTCTCTTAAAATAGAAAATGATGCTGTAGGTGAAACATGGCGTTACGGCACATTTAGACTTGATGCTAGACCAGATGGACGTAGATAATGGCTAAAATAAATAACTATATACCAGAACCTAAACAAGAATATGATGTAGAAAATCAAAGACAAATATTAGAGTCTTTAGCTACTTTACAAAATCAACTTAATTTTTCTTTTCAAAATGACTTGAAAGAAGAACAAGATATATTTAATTATTTCATGGCATGACAATACAATATAAAAACCAAGGCTTTAAACAATCTGATACAAGCAAGGCTACAGTCCTTACTTGTCCTACTGATGGAGCAATTATAGTTAAAAGTATTTATTGTGCAAACAACGATGCGTCCTCAGCTATTGTAGTAAACATGAATTTTGTTGACTCATCCGATTCAAACACTGAGTATGAATTTTTTCGTGACGATCTAGCAGCTAAGTCACAAGTAAACGCTTCACCTCAAGGCTTGAATTTAGAAGCTGGTGATGCTATAACTGTACAAGCAGCTACAGGCAGTAATAAAATACAGGGTCTGATAAGTTATGCTTTAATAGATAGGTCACAACAAAATGGATAATGATATATTAAAAATTAATTGTACTACTATAGTTACAATTAGAAATTCTAAATCAGGTAAAATTTATAAAGATGAAGCAGAAAAAGATTCTGATATAAATAACCCTAATACAGAAACGAAAGCAGAAGATGTGGTGCAGGATCTAACAGTTCAGGTATCACCGAAAGGGTTAAATTTATTACAGAAAGCAATGGATGACAATAAAAAATCAAACACCTAAAGGTGGAACTGAGTTACAATTTAGTTACTTAGAAAAATACGTTGATAAAAAAATATTAGATCAAGTACAGATAACAACATCTGTGCCTGAAAAAATTCCGTTACACCCAACTAAATTAAATATACTTTGGCAAAAAAATTCATGGGACCAACCTAATATAACTCCTTGGTTTAAAGATAAATCTAACCATCATAAATATGATTGGTATGTATTTAATTCACATTGGACTTTTGAAAAATTTAGAGTGGTGTTTAATTTACCTTTAGAAAAATGCGTTGTTATAAAAAACGGTATAGATAATATACAAAAAGCTGAACCTTATAAAGTTGGTCAACCTATAAAAATCATACATCAAAATACACCTTGGAGAGGTCTTAGTGTGTTGTTGGGTGCTATGCAATTAGTTAAAAATCCTTTAATTAGTTTAGATGTATACTCCTCTACAGAAATATATGGAAAAAATTTTTACGAACAAAATGACCGTGATTATAGGAAATTATATGAACAAGCAGAATCTTTACCTAACGTAAATTACATAGGTTACAGACCTAACGAATATATAAAAGAAAACATACATAAATATAATATGTATGTTTATCCTAGTATCTTTGAAGAAACATCGTGTATATCATTATTAGAATGTATGGCAGGTGGTTTATATTGTATTACAACTAACTATGGAGCATTGTTTGAAACAGGCGCAGAGTTTCCGATGTATATACCTTACGATAATAATTATAAAAGACTGGCTGAAAAATTTGCTGCTAGTATAGATGCTGCAGCAAATACTTTACATAGTACTCAAATACATAATCACTTAGAATCACAATCTCTTTATGTAAATATTTTTTACAATTGGGATAAGATAGCAGATGGTTGGACTAGATTTTTAAAAGGAGCTTTAGATGCAAAAACCAAATGAACCTATATGGTTTAATAAAGATAAAACTGTTGTTGAAAATAAAGACACATATCAAACAATTAAAACAAATACGGTAACAGAAATAAACATAGGAGAACAATCTCCACATAAAATAATGGTCTGTACTCCGTGTCATAGCGATGTTAGTATGCATTACACACAAGCAGTGTTAAAATTTCAACAGGCATGTTGGGCTAAAAAAATACAAGTTAGTTTTACATTATTGAAATCATCTCTTGTTACACAAGGCAGAAATTTATGTGTTGCTGAGATGTTAAATCATGAAGACAACTATACTCATCTGTTGTTTATTGACTCTGATATTGATTTTAATTCTGAAACTATTTTTAAAATGTTAGATTTTGATAAAGATGTTATAGGTGTTCCTTATCCTATGAAAACATTAAATTGGGATAAGATATGGAAAAGAAATACTTCGAAACATAGTGCTGATGATCTAGCAAAATCAGGTTTTACTTTTCCGGTTAAGGTAAATAACCCGGATTCAATTACCGTGGACCAGGGACTTATAGAGTTAACACATGCCCCTACTGGATGTATGTTAATTAAAAGAAATGTCTTTGAAAAAATGATTAAAGAGTACCCTCATTTAGAAATATTTCAGCCCACTATTATCAACGGGGATGAGGTTAAAAAAGAGAATATGTATAATTTATTTGATACGTTGCATGATCCCGTTACTAAACGTTATTTTGGAGAAGACTTCGGGTTTTGTCAAAGATGGGTTGATATAGGTGGTAAAGTATATGCTTATATTAACGATTACATAACCCATGTAGGCGAATATTCTTATTGTGGTCGTTTTAAAGATGATCTAGAATAGACTAAATTACCTGTCAAAAAAGTTGACGAAAATATAAAAATCAAATAATATATAATATTTCAAGGTAATATACCTTGTTAACAATATAAGAGTATTTAAATTATGGCACCATCATTCTATAGTTCAGGAGATCAAGCAATTTATGACCAAGGCTTTAGTTTTATACCTAGAGATATATATAGATTTGGTGACCCTAATCTAGGTACATCTACTACAGCTACCCCTACTGGTATAAACACATTATTACCTCAAAATATTAATATAGGTGGTGGAGGTGGTGGCGGTTTTGATCCTTACAACACAAACATGAGTAATATCAGACAGGACTACAATGCATTTCCAAGTAGACAGGCTGGTGAGATTTATTCTAAAACATTTAATCCACAATCTACTACGGATTTAAATCTTATAAAAGCTCAAAACTTATATAATTTATCTTCCAATGCTTTGGCAGGAGGACCTTCAACAATGAAGTTAAATAATATGGGTATGTCAATGAAAGATATGTCTCCTGGACAACTAGAATTTCTTAAAAAAGCTAATGCTGATTTTATAGACGATGCAAGAATGAAATATGCAACCGAAGGACAATACGTTGACCAGTATGATCCTAACTATTCCTCAATGACAGAGGCACAAAAATTTATGGATAACTATCCAGATTATTATGGCGTGCCGTCAGGTGTCCCTGAAACAGGAATAAAAGGTCTTATAAAAGGTTACTTGGAAAATAGTTTATTAGGAAAGGGATTTGGAATGGCAAAAGATTTTTTAGGTAGAGTAATGCCTATTAATGAAAGAGCCATTGCAGAAAATGAAGCAAGAGGTGCAGGTATATTTACAGATGACATAGGTAGAATTGTTACCGATGATTATAATACTGCTGGAGGTATTATGGCAGGATACAATCTTAACGCATTAACAAAAGAAGGTTCGACTGCTCTTACAGATCGAAAAAATACTGTAATGAATACTTTAGAAAATAAATATGGTTTAAATAAATCGGCAGTTGATGCTCTTAGAAAAGATCCTAATTACAAAGGACCAGCTAAAACTTTAATTGATAGACTAGATTTATTTGATGAGTTTGAAGACGAAATAAATACTATAAATACTAAAAAAAGATTAATTACAAAAATGAGAAAAGATAAGAAAGCTGCAGACAAGAAAAAGGAAGAAGACGACGCGGCGGCGGCAGCAGCGGCTAAAAAAGCAGAAATACAAAAAATTCAATCACAACTTAATAATACAGGTGTGACAGGTTCAAATTATAATCAAGCAGCTAATATAGCTGGTGGTGGAGGTGGAGATACTGCTACTTATGGAGGACAAACTGCTCGAGAAGCAACATACGACGGTAATCCAAATACAGGTACTTCTCAAGGTTATTCTCAACACTACATGGATGGTGGCATAGTAGATATGCTGGAGATATATGATTGATTATAGAACAAAAAGGCGATAAAAGGTTAAAACTATGGCAATTTCAAGAATGAATATGGAAAGACAAATGCGTAATATGGGCGGCATTATGGGTCTCGAAGATCAGAGACAAGGATATTTTTTAGGTAAACTAGTTAAGAAAATTGGAAAAGGTGTAAAGAAAGTAGTTAAATCACCGTTAGGTAAAGTTGCATTATTAGCTGCAGCTGGATATGGATTAGGTGGTGCTAAGTTTTTAGGTGGTAAAGGTATATTTGCCGGGGGTCAGGGATTATCTAGATTTTCAAATCTTAAAAATTTATTTGCAAAAGACACTGGTTTATTAAGAGGGCTTGTTAGAGATAAAGAAGGTAAATTTAGTCTAGGTAGAACAGCGCTTTCAGGTTTAGGTGCAGCTTCAATTGCAGCGCCATTTTTTATGGGCGGTGATGAAGAAGAAATTGACGAAGGTGTACCTGTTTCAGGTGTACAGCCAATGGTAGAAGATATTAGAAATCAAGCTAAAAGATATTACATGGATCCAACAAACTCTGGATTATATTTTATGCCTCCTAAAGCTGCTGTAAGAAGTTCTTTCTATGCTGCTGATGGTGGACTAGCTGACATACCAAGAGAAGGATATGATAACGGCGGTGGTGTAATGACCGATGAAGAAAAAGAACAAAAATTAATTGATCTTGCTGATTATTTTATGGAAAGAGGTATGTCTGAACAGGAAGCTTATGAAACAGCAGCTAAACAATTATATGCTTATGGTGGTAGAGTAGGAAAAGCAGACGGTGGGATTATGGACCTAGGAGGTCTAGAAAAAGATTATAGAGAAGGTGGTTTTGTACCACTAGGAGAAAAAGAGAGAGCAGATGATGTACCTGCAAGACTAAGTAAAAACGAATTTGTATTTACAGCAGATGCTGTAAGAGCTGCAGGACAAGGTGACATAGACCAAGGCGCTGAAGTTATGCAGAATATGATGGACAATCTGGAAGCAGGTGGTACTATATCAGAAGAGTCCCAGGGTATGAATCCTGCACAAGAAATGTTTGATCAATCACAAATGTTGGAGAGTAGAATAGCATAATGTCATTACCAGATTATTTACAAGAATCAGCAAAAGATTTTGCTAAACAATTAACAGCAGCAACATCAGTACCTATTAATACTGGTACATTTACTGGCCCACAATTTGTTGCAGGTGAAGATCCCCTACAATCGGCTGCAATTAATTTAGCTACATCGGGTATTGGTGGATATCGACCCTTCTTACAACAAGCACAACAATTTGCAGGAACCGGTGCAGGAACAGGACCCGGATCTATTGCATCATTTATGTCACCATATCAATCTGGTGTTATTGATGAAACATTAAGACAGTACGATCTATCAAGACAATCAGGTATGCAGGACATTAAAGACTCTGCAGTAGCACAAGGTGCATTTGGTGGTGGTAGAACAGGTGCTTTACAGGGACAATATATGGCTGACACCACTGCTAATAGATCAGGGCTCGCGGCTAATTTATTACAACAAGGTTTTCAAGATGCTACACAAAGAAGACAATCAGCTTTACAAAATCAATTTGCATTATCTAATTTCCAAAGATCTGGTTTGGCAGGAGACGTTGCTTCACTAGGTAACCTTGGAGCATTTAGACAAGGATTAAATCAACAACGATTACAAGCACAAGCTGATGCTGCAAGAACCGGAGCTTACGAGCCTTTCGGAAGACTTCAACAATACGGAGGTGGTCTAGGTCAATTAGCTGGATTCGCATCTCCTCCACCAGCACCTATGGGTGGAGCTAGTCCGTTCGCTACAGGTTTAAGTACAGCAGCAGGTATTGCAGGATTGTTTGGTAAATTATATGGCTAAAGATAAAAGATCTACATTTAAAAAAATAAAAGATTTTGGCGGAGGTGTTCCTTATAAACTAGGTTCGGGAGCAATGACTGGAAGTACTATATTTGAATTAGGTAGATATTTAATGGGTCTGAAAAAAGGTGGTCGTGTTGGCTGCGGTGTTGCTAAACGTGGGTTTGGCAAAGCAATGAAGAGGAAGAAATGAAAACTTTAAATAGACCAATGTTTAGATATGGTGGTCCTATTAAAGAAGGGATCATGACTGGTATGCAGCAAAGACCTGGCTATAAAAAAGCAGGTATTGTTTCTGGTATACTTTCTCGGATACCTGGTGGTCAAGGTGTTATAGATTATGGTCGAGGTATTATACCTAGACTAATTAACAAAATTAAACCAACAAGTGTTCCTAAATTTAGACAAGAAAATATGTATGACCTACCTATTGGTATGAGAGGACCAATGTCACAAAGAGCATCTAGAATTCCTTTTATGGAAAGAGCTGGTATGTTTGTTAAACAAAATCCATACCAAGTAGGAGTTGCAACACCTTTTGCACTTAGCACCGGTTCAGCGATAATTCCTCCTGTAGTAGAAGGTGGATTGAGTCTAGGTAAAAAAGCAGCACTGCAGATAGCAGACCTTGCTGTACCTGATTTTATTTTTGATCAAGATAAATATTTAGAAGACAAAAATATGAGTGGAGTAACTACTGAAAGAGATGGATTAAAAATTAGTAGAGATAAAAAATCTAAAGTTGTTAATACACCTGATACAGGTGGAACTGGAGAAGGCACAAAACAAGAAATAAACGAGGATAGAATTCAAGAAACAAAAAATAGATACTACAAATTAATGGGTATAGATAAGATGAATAAAGAATCTGTTTACGATTCTTTAATTGATGCAAGTAAAATCATACAACAAGAAGGTGGTGATCTAAAAGGAGCTATCAAGTCTGGTAGTTTACAATCACAATTAATAGGTGCTATATCTCAAAACTTAGATAAATCTTCTGCTCTTAAAAAACAAATTGATGCTGCGGTTCTTAAAGGTGAAATTGAAAAAGATATTAAAGCAAATGATCCAGCTGCTGCAATAGAGCTTGCATATAAAAAAGCAGCTACTGCAAAAATACAAAAAGATTTAAAAGGTAGTTCTGCAGCTGAAGTACTTGCACAAGCAGAGATACAGGGTAAAAATATAGTAACAAGTAATACACTAAGAAGTATATTAGAGTCTAAAGGCACTAAAGTAGATTTTGCTTTTCCAGATGACAAATATCAAAAATGGTTTAAAAATAACGAAGGTAAAGACGAAGCTAATTACCTACAAGAAAACTACGGCACATTAAAAGATGGTCTATATGTAGTAAACAAAAAAGCTTTTGAAATTACAGACGGTACTATATTTCCGGTAGATCTAGACGAAATTACAGGATAGGAGTAACGCATGGCTTCTGCACTAGAATTAATACGAGCCGAATCAAACGATAACAATAAAATAGGTACAATTGAATCTGTACTAGCTGGTATAGGTTCTGGTCTTCTTGCAATACCAAAAGGTTTCTTTTCATTAGGTGCAACTCTTTTAGATCTAGGTGTAGATGAGGGTCGTGCTGCAAAAGTAGAACAATTTTTTGATGATCTTACAACATTAGATGAAAAAGCAGAAGCAACTGTAGCTGGCCAGATAACAGAAGCGTTAGTCAATATAGGTATACCTGCTACTGCAGGGTTTAGAGTAGGATCTAAAATAGCAGTCGATGCAATGAAAGCTGCAAAAACTGGTAAGTATTTTAAACCTTCAGGAGAAGTAAAAAAATTAGCTGACGATGTTTTAGAATTAAATACTAAAGGTAAAACAAATAGATTTATTGGTGGTGCGTTAGGAGGCGGTGTTGGTGAGGCAGCGTTTGTTGGTGACGTAGAACAAATAGGTACGTTCGGTGATTTAATTGGTGGACCTACAGAAATAGACAGAGAGTCTGATGACCCGTTAACAGATTTATTAAACAGAGTTAAGTTTGGTACAGAAGGTGCGTTGTTTACTGGTATTATTAGCGGCACAGGAAAAGTTATTAAAAGACTAACTGATCGAAATAAAAACATTACAGATTCAAACGATAAAATAGATAGATTTATAGATAAAATTGCACAAGGGTTCAGGGCAAGAAGTGGTAAGACTCAAGAGTTTTTTGATATTGAAAGAACTAATATTGGTGAAAGATCTGCTGATGCTGTAAAAGCAAAAAATATATCTAGAGAATTAGATATAGCTATTGATAAAATATTTCCACCGTTTAGAAACATAGCTAACAGAACCAGTCAAAAACAAAGAGATGCA
>Ga0208919_1001783_pt1 | contig 11923 bp, 14 predicted proteins | sample 4_EtaG_FD_184076 | JGI IMG/M metagenome (GOLD analysis project Ga0208919, IMG submission 184076) | Marine viral communities from the Subarctic Pacific Ocean - 4_ETSP_OMZ_AT15127 metaG (SPAdes) (version 3) | ecosystem: Environmental > Aquatic > Marine > Oceanic | place: Pacific Ocean | collected...
AACACAGTACACTCCAAAGCTAAAAAACAAACAAGCTTATCTTAGGAGTCTAAGCCCTGAAGAGTTAGAAAACATGTGGACAGCTATGTTGTTGTTAGACAGAGACATACCTGTCAATACTGTGGCTATTACAAACGATGGAACACCTCTTTGGTTTGAACCTAAACTAGCTAAAGAAGCAGTTCCTAGGTCTATGCCTGTACCCAAGCCGGATACTACAGACATCTCTCACATGAGTGATGAGGATGTACATAAAGCCGCAGAGATTGCAGAGCAATGGAAGAAAGCTTTAAAGGTAGCCCTCAAAAATGAACCAGTTATGGGAAGTGAGAAGTGGCTACAGAATGCCGCAGAAGATATCAAGGCTGGATTAAGAAGTGATAGCTTTGCTAAGAAGCAAGCTAAAAGAAAAGAAGAAGCTTTATTAAAGAAGAGCAACGAACAGGACTTATCAAAGACTGGCACTTCTACTACCAATAGTGTCAGTCAAACCAAAGAAGAAAAACCCGGTTGGAAAATGGCTAAAGATGGTAACTATTGGTCTATAGATACAGCACATAAGCACTGGCAAACACAGAAAGGTGTTGATGAAGCCAAAGAAATATTTGGAGACAAGCCGGGCTGGGTTAATAACGAAGCTTTCTATAAAAAGTATAGAAGACAGTATGCTGATGGTGGACTAGTAAGTCCTTTTGATGGACTAGAACAATCTATTATAGATGAGATAGAATCACTAGATGTTTTTAACTGGATAAAAAAGAAAGCCAAAAAGAAACTAGCTAAAGGTTTTGATACGTTAGGAGACAATCCTACTAGAGAACAAGTAGAAACTTTATGGACAGAAAATCAAAAGAGTTTGGGATTGTTAGCACCTGAGATACAAGATAGAATAACTAATACTTATGAAGATGCTTATGATAGTTATTTTAACTTAGACATTCCTACAGGAGATACTGAAAAGTTAGCAGGAGCAAGCGCTATTGCTGCTGGAGGTGGTGTCTTAGGAGACTGGTGGAACAAAGGAAAAAATGTTAGGATACCGGGAGAAGATAAAGCGTCTTGGAAAACTCTTGGTAAAGATTCTCTTAAACAAGTAACTAGAAGTGACGCGGCATTTAAGGCAGGGAAGACAGGACTAAGTACCTTGAGACCTCTTAAAGCTTTTACTCCTAGCATGTTAGCAACAGGACCAGAACCTTTAACAAGACAATTAGTAAATAGAAGCGCTAGTGCTATATCAAAAGCGTCTCCTTATCTTTCTTTGTTAAATCCGGGAACAGCACAAGCTCCTTCTCCAGAAGAAATGTATGGTGTAGAGTTTGGAACTCCTGAGTATTATAGTGCTGGTGTTAGCTTTAGTAATTCTCTTCTTAGTAATAAAAAAGATAGAAGAGAAGATAGAATTAATAGAACCAACAAGATGGAAGAACTTAGAGCTAAAAATGCTCAAGCAGTAGCACAAGCTAAAGCTAGGGATGAAGCGAAAGCTAAACAAGAAGCTCAAGAGAAACAAAAAGTACAGAAACAAAAAGAGAAAACTTACTCCAATGTTACTGTAGATAACAAAGGAAGTAAAGGATACACAGGACAAGGCTCTCAAAGCAGAGCTGGTAATAGAACTAGAACAAAACCCGCCCCTTCTCGCGGTGGCAGTAGAAGGAATTATGGAGTTACTGGTAGAAGAGTAACAGGTGGCAGGTGATTCTAGATAGCTGAGAGGTGTTTCTCGATGTCTTCTACCATCTCCCCTACTCTATTGTTAACTAAACGAATAAGTGCGCCATAAACGTGCTTGTTGGGATGATTCTTAAAAGCTGTTTCTAAATCCTCTAGGGGTAACCCCGACATCTCTGCGGTAAGTCTACCGCTTTTATCCAATAGAATTTTAAATCCCACAAGATTAGCTTGCTTTTTTTGTGAGGCTTTAGCCATTCTTAATCTCCTTAATATCTTTTTCATATGCATATCTAAGCAAATACATTTGTTTTAGATAAGGCTCATTCTTTATTTGATTCATAGCATCAAACTCTAAAGCAAGTATACCTCTGTTTACATTGAGCAACTTGTCTTCTAACTCTTTTAATTCTTTTACTTTATTTATCTTTTCTGTTGTCATGCCAGTATGCCCCAATCAAAAAAGTAAGTATAAATATAACTATTAAAGTTACTGCCGTACTCATTTCAAAAATTCCTCCATTAGTTTTCTCAAAGATACCAAGTGTAACTTAGAAGCATTGTTATCTCCTCCCATGACTACACGGGTGTCCATTGATTTGACTATCTCTTTTAGTTTCTTTGTGTTAAATACTAAACTACAAACAAGCTCACCATCCTTAACCAAATTCTGAACCCAAAGCTCAGACTCTGTAGCGGCTAACCCCGATGGCTTACCGTAGCTCTTTACTTCTATGCAGATGTTTCCTGTCTTTGCCCAAGTATCTCTTTCAGTTTTTATCTCACACTTCTTAGCACCGGAAAACATTTCATCTGTGTACTTTTCCCATGTCTGTCCAAACTCTAAATCAACATCAAACTTACGCATCTCTTTAATGTCTTTACTTTTATTTAGTGACAAGTTCTTCTCCTTTTATTTCGACAACAACGCAGTTGTTCTCATCAATACCACCAAACTCCGTGGTGATTTCAGTTACATAATCGTAATGGTCATCTTCTATAATACCTTCTTCAACAAGAGTATCCATTAAGAATTTGTGCATAGGAAAAGTATAGTTATCTAAATCTTTTTTCCTATTGTTATTAAAGTATAACGTATAACTAGGCTGTATGGTTTTATATTTAGGGAGAGTTTTTACAAACTCTCTTATGGTATCAGCATAGTCTTGTTTAACTTTATTCTTTGAAAAATGGTGCAGGTTTCTAAACACGTTGAGACTCAACAGGTTAGTTTTTTTCTTATCTCCTCTACCTTTTGTATAAGTAGGCAGAGGTAAGATACCTTTGCTCTTCATTTTATATTCTCCTCTCTGAGAATTTCTTCTATTTGTTTCTCGATGAACCATCTTGCTTTTCTTAGGTCATCCAATCTTCCTTCACCCGCTTTGTGTTTATGTGGGTATCTACAAAGATACTTTGTTGCGCTCGCAATTAAGTAACTCATCTTTTGGTCAAGTATAAAATCTATTACTTGAATGTTGCCTGTTTGATAATGTGATGGATTTACATTGTCAGGTTGGTCAGGCTTTCTGTTTTCATTCCATTGAACTTTTATGTTCTCACTCATTTATTCCAATCCTTCCTCCAAAACCTTGGAGATATTTGTTTACGTTTACTTTTCATTTTGTAGTAGAGCTTGGAAGTCTCATCCATGCGGACGAGACCCCAAGATTTTTTATTAGGCTTATCAGCCACCCCTTATTTTAGGTTATCGGTGATGTCCTTGTCAAGTAATTTCCAGACAATTCCAGCGGCAATCAATCCCGCAAGTCCAGCATTACCTAGAGTCCAAACTATATCAAGTATAGAACCGATTACGTTTCCAGTTAAGAAGGCAACCTTCGCACCGAAAATAATCTGTAATACAATTGATAAGCTGATTAACTTGATACCGACATCTATCGCACCATCGGCAGCATTTTTAATTTTCTCTAACATAACTTTCTCCTTTTTTAGTTTAACATTAACGGCTAGTCTATTACTCTACTTCTCTTTCTTCTTCGACTAAATCGACTAACTCACATACACTACCAGTACAGGCTAGTTGTTTTGTACCTACAGTTGAATCTGTAAGTTCATACTCACTAATCAAATCCCAGTCAACAGACTTTGGCATCTTCTTAGCCAGTTCATTATATTCTTTCTTAGTGCAATCCTCGTAAGGTGCTTGCTGATACGAGTGGTCAGAGTGTGGTAAGAAACTAACACCTGATACTTCATCGAAGTGTTTGTATACCCATGCTCCTACTTCCATCCACTCATGCTCTCTTACACTTACGGTTACACTAGGCTTATGTTCACAGTAGTATCTCTGATATGTAAGCCATAACTCTAACTGCTCTATTGCAGTTCTATCATTCCTAAGTACTGCACCTTCAGGAGCTTTCATCGGGAATGTAAAAACTTTAACACTATTAGGTTTCATAACATCAGCTTCACAAGGTATGCCTTGGTCTTCCATTAGCTGTGCTATTGGGTCTTTAGCATCTGCTCTGACTCTTCTAAAGTAATAGTCATTGTGTCGAGTATGTATACCACTAGCACTATCAACTAATTGACTGACTGTACCACTAGGCTTGATGGCTGTGGTTGCAGTAGCCTGACTAATACCCAACAGTTCTGACCAATGCTCGTTAGTCTTAACTGATTCTTTTTTAAGGTCGGTTAAGAAATCCGGCAAGCTTCTCTTACCATAGTAACCTCTATCTGTATTACTACCATTCATAAAACTATTATCCATGATGCCAGTCAATGACACACCAAGCAATGCTTCCTCTTCTGTATTGTGTACCCACTTAGGGCGAAGACGCTTGATGTTTGTGAGTGATGCTTGGAATGTACCAAGGATACTCGCCAACCTAACCTTTCTCATGATGTCTTTCTGTGTGTCCTCTGCTCTGACTACAACCTCAGTCAGGTTACAGAACTGTCCATCTCTCAGTATGATTTCACTACAAGGATTACAACCAAAGTCATGGTCGCTATCTCTTCTACCAATAGAAGCTACTTGTTTAACGGCGGCTTCCCTGTTAAAGATACCGCGCTCACCTGATTTAGATTCGTATAAAGAAGTCCACTCTTTCATGAAGATACCGATGTCAGGCTTCTCTGTGTAGCATACACTATTGTTACTCAATGCCATCTCAGGGGTGTCGCTCCACCACTGCCCGCTCTTAGCGTTACGCATACGCTCATCTGTTAGATTTGATAGGGAGATAAGGGCTGACCTACGAACACCGCCTACAACCACAACCTCGGCAATCTTACACATCATTCTGTGACACTCATAACTGGTTAGTTTTCTACCGCCAGCTTCTTTAAATATGTTAGTAGAGAAGTTAAACAAATCAAGTAGAGGTTCAGGACCACTGGCTCTACCACCAAATGTTTTAAGTCTAGAACCTTTCGTTCTTACTTTAGAGAAATCCCACTTAGGCATCTCACCATCATACAAATAAGTAATCAGTTTACGGAACGCAGATTGCCATCCCTCTTTACTATCTTGTACTACAATAACATCTTCTACATCAACCATCTCTTCGGGTACTTCAGGTAGCTTGCTTATGTGTTGTCTCTCTACACTAAAGCCTACACCAGTACCATGCATTAAAACAAACAAGCACTCATCAAAAGCTTTAGGATGGTCAACGCTTAGATAAGCGCAGTTGTATCCGGCTATGTGGTTCTTTGCCAAGGCTGGACCAGCGGTCATCAGCGCTCTCATACTAGGCATAACCTCTAGGTTAAGTACAGCATTTTCAAGAATCTTACGAGTCTTGGGTACTAACTCTTGGTTAGTATTTTCTTTCAAATGTTCTTCCATGAAATCAAAATATCTAGCGACAGTTTCTTTCCATGTTTCTCTACGATTCTTTTCGGGTAGCCAACGAGCATACCTACTAAGCGCTATAAAGTTTTGATAATCATTTGGTAATGTGTTCAATTTAAAAATCTCCAGTTATGTGTTATGTTTAATCATCTATGGGGTCTATTTGTATATCCACCATAGTGACACCGTTTTCGTCTTTGTAGTCACTGTAAGTTAGTCTTCCTTCTCTGTGCATCAAGACAGCTTCTCTTATACCTTTGTCGTATGCCTTCACTCCTTGATACCAAATCATGCCAGCACCAACAGCAAGGAATCCGATGAACCAACTCAAAGGTATAAAGTTATTTGAGTTTATTATAATCTGTTCCATCAAAGTCTCCAGTTTTCTTTTGTTCTCTCTTCCTGTCTCTCTCTATCTTCATCTTCCACATACGATTATTTCTAACCGAGTGTTTTAACTTGTTAGTGACAGGATGTCTTTTTGTTTTACCCATATCAGTGTACCGTGTCGTTGTCTCCAGCTACAAATTCACCGTCAGATATTTCTGTTCCCGCTTCGTAAAGCAAGTCGGGGTCTTCCTCTAAGATAACACTTATACCTTTAGCTAGAGGTGAAAGTATATTAGAAATGTCACTACCTTCTATAGTGTTATCTATAATCTCTAGTGACATCGCTCCTATCTTAGAATCTATAGAGAGTTTAAAATAAATAACATCTCTCTCTAGTTCGCTTGTTGCATTAATCATTAATAAAATCCTTTGGGTCTAGCCCACGCTTAATTGTTTTGATAAACCACTTGTAAGAAAAGGTTGACAACTTAAACGAACCAAACGCTCTGTAGTGTGTTTGTTTAGGTATGAGTTCAAAGATATTATCCTTGCTAACTTTATCAGCTTCTTCAGGACCAAGTAAACCTTTGTACCAGTCAATCATTTCTTGCAATGCTTGTCTTCTTATAGCTTTTGCTTTGCGTCCATTCATGCTTCTCTCCACATTATCTCTTCTACATTAGGAAGAACTTTAACCGTGGTTAAGTATTCAAAACCATTAGCATACTTAAATACTCTAACGTCAGGATTGCATTGGTACTTATGTCTGCACCACTTACAAGAGTTATGTAACCCCATGTTTCCTGACTTACCCTTCTCTATAATTGGGTAGCACCTTTCTTCAGGCGGCGAGTTTTCCTTTAGTTCTTCTCTAACTTTCTCTAATCTCTCTTCAATGTTAGGTACTTCTAACTCATCAGGTCTGTATAAACAAAGTTCACCTGACGATTTATTAGCAACCAAGAAGCCACCACCTTTCTTATTGAAGCCATGCTCGTAAGCAGACAACTGCGCTAGATAACCAAACGGGTCATCCTGTGATAGCTTTCCTTCCTTAAACTTTTTAAATGAATAGTCACTGGCTGTTTTGATATCCACAACCACCCCATCAATGATACAGTCTACATGTCCTTTAAGTCCTAGAACATCCACTTCATCTTGTTGGTTCTCTACCTTGTGACCGGCTAAGTCTACAAAAAATAATAGTAGTTCTTCTACCACATGACCATATAAGAATCTAAACATAACAGATGGAGCTAAGTCTTCTTGCTCATCGTTAGATTTAATGTCATACCAAAGTTGTCTACTAGGTCTACCAACATTAGACATTCTAAGTCCTGTTGATTTCTCTCTTGGTGTAGCCCAATCATTTAAGACTGACCTCAAACCATCTAACAACTTGTCTACTTTTTGTTCAGGCAATTTGATAGGCTTGCCTTTGCCTACATCAGAAAAGACTGACCTCAAACCATCTAACAACTTGTCTACTTTTTGTTCAGGCAATTTGATAGGCTTGCCTTTGCCTACATCAGAAAATATAGTATTTATATCTTCTACTAAAGTATTTATATCTTTTTTCATTAGTGAGTCTCCGCCCAGTTATTACCAATTTTTGCTTCTGCATCTAATGGACAGCGTAACTCATAGTATTGACCGGCTTCCTTGATAGAGTCAACAGCAAGCTCACCAAACCTTTCAGAGTGGCTTTCTAATACTTCTGTTTGAAACTCATCGTGGATATTACCGACAAATTTATAATCTAAGCCTTCCATTATAGCCCTGTTATTTAAAATTGTCAAGGCTTTTTTCATAACAATTGCACCCGCGCCTTGCAATAAGAAATTTAATGCGGCATGTCCGGAGCGTATCCAAATCTTTCTTCCGTCCAAGCCTTTGATGTATCCTTTATCTGATGCTCTCACAACACGTTCCCTTAAAACCTTGAGTGCTGGTGTGCTGTTTAAGAAAGCATTCTTTATTTGTTTACCCATCTTTGCACCACCTCCAACGATAGTTCCTATCTTCTCATCTCCCGCTCCGTAGAGAAAAGCATAGATAAAAGTTTTACTCTTATCTCTTGTTGGCAGTCCAGCCGCAAGTTGGTTCTTACTGTGTATGTCACCATGTAGTATCTCGTTAGTGTAGTCATTGTCATTCATATAATGATGTAGTATCTCGTTAGTGTAGTCATTGTCATTCATATAATGAGCAAGCATCCTTAACTCCAAACCACTAGCGTCACAACCTACTAGCTTGTAACCATCTTCTACAGTAAACAATTCTCTGAAGTCAGCACCGTAGTTACCGCTCAATCCCCAAACAAGGTTGCCGTCTGAACCTTTCTTGACGGCGGGTATCTGTGCCATGTTTGGAGAAGAGTGTGTCATTCTACCAGTAACTGCTCCGTTTGTGTTGACATATCCATGTATCCTGTTGTCATCTTCTATCTTACCTAATATGTTTTTAAGCATAGCTTCACGCTTAGAAACTAAAAAGTATTCTAGAATCAAAGAACATTCGGGTATCTCTTTCACACCTTTGAGTACTGACTCATCAACAATAGCATTGCCCTTGTCAGTAAACTTGGTGGGTGTCCAACCAAAATGTTTTAAGTACTTAACTATCTGTTGCCTACTAGCCAAGTTAAACTCAGGATACTCTATACATCCCCACTCTTTAGGTGTCTTCCAAAACGCACCTCTGTCCAACTGTTTCTGATAGGCTACTGAATACATACCATCAGCATTATACTTGTTCTTTAAGTCTGTCAAGGGAACAAAGGTAGGCAAAGGTTTGAATGTCTCGTGTACCTTATCTATTAAACTTTGTTTCTTCTCACACAGTCCAGCATATAGTATGTTAGCTTTGCGTTCATCTATCAACCAACCATTGATTCTTTGTTGATTGATACAGTCAGCAACCTCATGCTCCAGTTTGATAGCCCTAGTTCTGAAATCCTCAAGCTGTTCGGATAACTTCTTATAAACCAACACATTAATTCTAACATCTTGTTTACAATAAGTAATCATCTCATCACTCAAGTGACTCCACTCATTGAAGCTACCTTTAGGAAACCCTAAAGCCTTGCCCCAGTTGTCTAGAGAATGCCCACCTTGGTTGGATGGGTTAGCAAGACGAGACATCACAACAGTATCTGATATTTTAAACTTACTAAAGTCTACAGCCCACAACTTTTCGAGGGCGGGTATGTCATAGCTAATAATGTTGTGACCTATAACTTCATCTGCTTGAGATAAATACTTTTTGAATTCATCTTTATCTTCAGCCAAGAAGGTACGCATGTCACCAGTATCTACATTACTAGTCACCACAACCCATATCACCGTTGGGTCTAGTCCGTCTGTCTCTATGTCAAATACTATCTTCATTTAAAACTCATCTTCAGGGTCATTGTTCTCACTTGGCTTGTCCGTTTCGAGCATTCTACCAGTATCTTTATCATAATACAAGTAGCAAGCTGGACCAGTCAAACCTGAGAACCTATTCTTCAGTACTCTAATGGTAGTGGTGTTCCTTATCTGAGGGTCATCGTGTTGACCATCCCTCTCCAAACCTATCACCATATCAGATAGCTGTCCAATACCAGCAGAACCTCTGAGTTGTGATAGAGAAGTCAGTCCACCCTCTTCATGAGCAGTACCGCCCGGTCTCTTTAGATGACTAACCATAAACAAAGCAATGCCTGTCTCTTGAATTAGAGTTCTAAGCTTAGTAGAAATCTCATCGAGAGCCTTGCGTTCATCACCACTCTGTTGGTCAGAAACAAGTATAGATATATGGTCAAGGAAAACATACTTACAATCCAATCCTTTAGCCATGTATCTTACCTTACTAATTATATTATCAATTGTGTTAGAACCGAAGCTGTCATATAGGAATACTTTACCAGTTCCTAGGGTAGCATCGTAATGCTCTCTAAGTTCTTCTCCATCTATGTATGTGTCGGGAAGGTGAAGGGGTCTATTTGCGGACATCGACATCAAACTAAGCCCTGTCCTGCGGGTAGACTCTTCCATCATCAACAATCCAATATTTCCACTGTCTTCTGTATTGATTAAATAATAGATTAATTCTCTAAGAAACTGAGACTTTCCCATGCCACTACCGGCGGCGATTGTAATCAACTCATGTGTACGAATACCATAGGTGAGTTCGTTCATGCCCGACCAAGGATACTCAACAAATGATTGGTCAATCTCCTCGGTGACAATGCCCCACATGTTGTCACCTCTGATGATACCATCAGGTGCAAACAACTTAGCCGCCCACCAGTACTCCATAAAAGCCTGACGTTTGTTGTCCTTGAGCATTTCGTTAGCATCTTTGTATTCAGTAGGCAATGTCATTATCTTTGCCTTAGATGGCGGGAATAGTTCGGCTACTTGGCGAGCCGCTGTCTTACCAGCCTTATCTGAATCAAAACAAATTACTACGCTCTCGAAGTCATTGAAGAACTCTAAGTTCCTTTTGATATCTCTAGCCGCTGAACTTGCGCCATTGATTACACTAACAACACCCCACTTACTGCCCATCAATTCATAAGCCGCCATTGCATCACACTCACCCTCAACAATAGTAATAAACTTACCCTTGCTTTGAGTAGATTGTGTACCAAATAAGTCTGCATCTCTAACACTACCTTCTATACGAAAGTCTTTTGTCTTTACGCTTCTTATCTTCTGTGCAATCTTCTTGCCGTCTGAATAATAGGGATATAAATGTTCCTTGATACTGCCGTCCTTGTTGCGTGTAATGGTTACACCATACTTCTTTGCAGTCTCAGAGGATATCTTTCTGTCTGTTAACGCACCGAGAATACCTGTGGCGGTTAACTTTGCCTGTTCTTTGACAGGCTTACTTGTCACGTCATACTCACCGTTATAGCTACTGCCGTGAGCTTCACAAGAGAAACAATGCCAAGAGTTGTCCTCGTTTATACTAACACCGTCAGAAGAGTCACAGCTAGTACAGGGTACATGATGTGCTTTCCAATTAGAATTAGTGTGGTCTAATTTTTCCAAAATATATTTCTCCAAAATGAATAAGGGCATCCGTGAAGATGCCCCTAAATGTTACAACTTTAACCGTGGTTAAACTTATAGTTCGTCCAAGTCACCGCCCATGTCATCAAACTCATTGACACCAGCACCACCCTCGTAAGGAACTAAATCTACCACTTGAATTGCATTGAGCGACTTACCTAAACCAGCTTTCTTGCTCATTGCATGTTCATAAGTAAAGAAACTAACCTTGACTAACGAGCCATTACCTATCTCTCCATTGCTCCATGCATTTTTATTTGCATCTACAACTTTAGGTGGTCCTAACTCCTTACCTTTAGATGATGTTTCTTTTCTAACAAACTTAAAGATATTGGTTTCTTCCTCACCACCCCTGTGCCAAGGTCTCAAACCCTCTTTCTTTAGTCTATCTCTTTCTTTATCAGTAACCTCTAAATCTAACGACCAAAAGTTATAGTCTTTAAAGTTATCATTAGTTACTAACTGATGAGGCAATACTTTTGCCCATTGTGCTTTACCTGTTGCTATCACTATATTATATCCTTGTACTTTTAAAGTACTGTATGTTATATAAAAACTAAACATAAGCTTAGTTATCCTAGAATCAATATTATTAAAGTAAACATAGATTATACAAACTCATGGTTTTTTAATTAATTATTAATTCATAATGAAGATTATACAGGACAACCTCGCCTATGTCAAGTACTATTTAAGCGGCAAGTCTTAAACTTTCTAAAAGAGGTAGAACTTGTCTTACTTTCTGCTCTCTATTTATAATAATCGAAGGCTTGTTGCTTTCTTTACGAACCTTTGTGTGGCTCGACCAGTCTGTCAATGTATTGAACAACGCCCAAAGGTTGTTGCCCATTTGTAATACATATTTAGCGTGGGTTTCTTTTAGTATCTTCATAGTCTTCTTGTTGTCTTTAGCGAGAGCAAGTAATACTTTCTCCGCATCAACAACAGAAACTTTAGTACGAGGATACTGTTTCCATAACTCAACGTGTTCCATGTAAACATCCAAAGAAGTTTCTAATCTTCTTAT
>Ga0208919_1001784_pt1 | contig 11919 bp, 15 predicted proteins | sample 4_EtaG_FD_184076 | JGI IMG/M metagenome (GOLD analysis project Ga0208919, IMG submission 184076) | Marine viral communities from the Subarctic Pacific Ocean - 4_ETSP_OMZ_AT15127 metaG (SPAdes) (version 3) | ecosystem: Environmental > Aquatic > Marine > Oceanic | place: Pacific Ocean | collected...
CACAAAATAAAAATATGCAATTATCACGAAATTTTTCTTTATCAGAATTAATTAAATCGGACACAGCGATTCGTAAGGGTATCAACAACAACCCTAACGCAGAACAAATAGAAAAATTAAAAGCACTGTGCGAAAATATTTTACAGCCGGTACGTGATCATTTCGGCAGAGTTAAGATTACATCGGGATTCCGTAGCGAAGAATTATGTATAGCCATCGGCAGCTCGGTAAATTCACAACACGCAAAAGCTGAGGCGGCGGATTTCGAATGTATTGGCGTAGATAATGCTGAACTCTTTGATTGGATTAAAGATAACCTTACACCAGACCAACTCATCCTCGAGTTCTACACTCCTGGCGAACCCAACTCGGGCTGGATCCACTGTAGCTGGATACCAGACCAACCAAGAGCATCATTCTTACACGCTTTTAAATCAGAAGGTAAAACTAAATATAAACCAATACTAGGTAAGGCAAAAGACCTGGTATAAAAATTACAGCGCTCGTCGTGTGTATATCCTATTAAATCCATGACCTCAATTCTTCTCCTAAAACTTCTGATGCTATATTTATTTTTTTGCGTAGAGCTTTCACGATTTTTTCATCCACTGTATCGTCCGCCATTAAATCGACATAAGTTACCGATTTTTTTTGGCCGATTCTGTGTGCTCTGTCTTCTGATTGTAATCGCTTTTCTAAGTCATAACCGTTAGAGTAGTATATTACCGTGTTTGCAGCGGTCAATGTTATCCCATAGCCGCCCGTAGAGGGGGTTCCAACGATAAATCGGCACTTAGGGTCATCCTGAAAACGTTTGATATTAGGCTGTCTTTCTTCTTGTGGCGTTAATCCATAATAATCAACAATGGACCCCGGACCATATTTTTTAGATACTGCTTGTATAATAGCAGTAATATCATATTGATAATGAGCCCAAATAATTGCTTTGCCTTCTGTTTCTTCAAGAACATCCATAAGTTCTGTAATTCTATTATTAGGAATGGGTTGGGTTGCACCATCATCAGCAGTAAAATGACCACAAGTAATTTGTTGTAGCCGCATTAACTGTGTTAACGTATTTACAGTTGTAGATTGTTTGCCTTTTAAAATAGCAATAGCTTCTTTTTTCATTTGATCATACAATCTACGTTGATCAGGTGTTAATTGTATTTGTCTTTTTATAAAAATTTTATCAGGTAAATCAAGACAGTCATCTTTTAATACACGATAAGAGAAGTCCTTTAATTTATCAGACAGTTCACCTAAATTCTTAAAACCATTAACCACTTGTACTTGTCTACCATGCATATGAAGTGTTTTCATTTGCGCATATCTATTTCTAAAAGAATAATATGATTGAAAGTTTAACAACCAAGGACTTAAAAAATCACACTGTGTATATAAATCTAATGGATTTTTAGTTACAGGAGAACCTGTCATTATTCTTCTATATATAGCAGACTCTGCAAGTTTAAGAATATTTTTAGTTCTTTTAGCTGTTGGTGTTTTAATAGTAGTAGATTCATCAATAGCCATTAAAGATCTATGAGAAGTTAAAAATTTATTAGCAAAGTCCATACCTTTAGTTGTACTAAAAGCTTCAACATTCATAATAAGTATATGTAAATCTTCTCCTGGTTGAAACAATGTATCCAGTTTTTCTTGTTGTTTTTTAGTAATAGCTGATTTCCATAAAACAGTTTCATTTTCTATGTGGTTTGGTAAATGAGTAGGTAACTCATTATTATACCAAGTGCCTACAACACCTTTAGGTGCAATAATTAATGCGCCATTAACTTTGCCTTTGTCATAAAGCATAGCAAGGTTATCAATTAATACTTTTGTTTTGCCTGTACCCATTTCCATAAAATAAGCAAAATTTTCTTTATTCCATGACTTTTCTAAAGCAGTCATTTGATGTGCATATGGTTTTGTTTTAAATTTATAGTTCATAATTGTTCTTCTTTCTACTTGACAGAATAACAACTCAACACTATATTGTCAAGCATGAAAGAAAAAAAAGTTTATGTAATACAAGAAATTGCTGGTAGTGCTGATGGTAGACCTAAAATAAATATTATGGGTGCATCTTCTTATTCTACAACCAATGACTTTATTTTTTTATTACCAGAGTTATCACAAATAATTTTTTCTCCTGGACCATTAATTTTTAAACTTAGAAAAGGTTTAAAAGATTTTACAACGGATGATTATTTATTATTAACGGGTGATCCTGCAATTATTGGAGTAGCATGTTCTATAGTTTCTGACATAACAAATGGTAAATACAATTTACTAAAATGGGATAAGCAAGAAAGAAAATATTATCCTATTCAAATCAACTTATATGAAAGAGGAAAGACAGATGAGTAAAGACTTAATTAGAGAAAATGGAAAAATTAAACCATTTCCATACAATACACCTATTAACGGAAATAGACTAGATAAAATGGAGTTTCCAAAACATATTTGGATTACCCATGAAGAACAATCTGGAAAGATGCAATATATAATTAATTACTACATTGAACCACATTTTGATTGCCCAAATTTAAAATATCCAGATTATTGGATTCCATATGAAAATGAATTTGATACGGCTGAAAAATTATTACATCAACTAGCTCACATGGGTGAGAAAAAATGGTTTACAACAGAAATGGCTAACGAGGTAATGCAGGCGGCCCAACAGTTGCATAAAAAAATAAATGGACACGATCTTTTTTGGTGGCGTTATGGAGAAGAATATAAGATTTATAATAAAGAGGAGGTAGAAAGCTATGAGTAATATTGACTTTGAAAAAGATCAACAAGAGATAATACAAAAGACAGGTAACTTACAGACACTGGCTGATCAAGTACAAATGTTAGAAGGTGTTAGTAAAAGAATAGAAATAAGCGAAAAGAATCTTAAAGATTTAAAAAAAGAATTTGATCGTTTATCTGGAGAAGTAATTCCAACCATGATGGCAGAGATGGGTTTATCTCATCTTAAACTTATGGATGGTTCTTCAGTAGATGTAAAACCAAATTATAGTGCAAGCATAACTGTTGCTAACAAAGATGCTGCATTTAACTGGCTTCGTAACAATGGACTAGGAGATATAATCAAAAATGAGATATCCGTATCTTTTGGTCGTAACGAGGATAACAAGGCAGCTGATTATGCTGCTCTTGCAGAAGAGCGTGGGTATCAACCAACACAAAAGTTGAAGGTTGAGCCCATGACTCTCAAAGCGCTAGTCCGTGAGCGTTTAGAGGCAGGTAAAGAAATGCCAACGGAACTTTTCAACGTATTTGTTGGAAATAAGACAACTATAAAAAGGAAACAATAAACATGAACAATGTAATAAAAAAAGAACAAGCAGGCGCATTAGCGGCAAATTTATTTGAAGCTGATGCAGACAAGGGCTCTCAGAATATGACGCAAGAAGATCTTGCATTACCATTTCTGAAAGTACTAGGACAATTATCTCCTGAAGTAAATAAGAGGGATGGAAAATATGTTGAGGGGGCAGAACCCGGCATGATTCTAAACTCTGTCACGAACGAAGTTTTTGACGGAACTAAAGGGATAAATGTATTGCCAGTATACTATGAAAGAAAATTAGTAGAATGGCAAGATAGAGGTGACAGTAAAGGCGCACCGGTTGCTATCCACAATGCGGAGAGTGATATTATGAGTCAAACAACTCGTGATAAATCTTACAAAGATAGATTACCAAATGGTAATTACATCGAGAACACTGCAAATCATTTTGTAATTGTTTTAGGTGATTCACCTTCAACCGCTTTGATTTCTATGAAAGCTACTCAATTAAAAATTAGTAGAAAATGGAACTCAGTAATGATGGGTATTAAACTACAAGGTAAGAACGGATTATTTACTCCGCCAACTTATAGCCACATTTACAATTTAAAAACTGTTCAAATGTCTAATGACAAAGGAACATGGTTTGGTTGGGATGTAGCAAAGGTTGGTCCGGTAGAGGATAAATCAGTTTATGACGTCGCGAAATCTTTTGCTGAAAAAGTTAGCAAAGGAAACGTAGAAGTTAAACCTGAAAATCAAGAAGCAACTAAGAAAACAATCAATTTATAATTCCTAGGAACTGGGCGAGAAAGCGAGAGTGGACTCGCCTGGTAAAATAATATGGTTGAGAATAAAAAATTAAATAGCGGACCTACGACCTATGAAGACTGGTACAGTCTAGGCTACACATTAATTCCGTGTGATGGAAGTAGGCCTGTCGTCTCCTGGCGAGACGAAGATTTTAATATCACGAAAGAAGAATGGAAAAGTAAATATTTAGACAGAAGTTTAGGATTAAGATTAGACACTTTAATAGATTTTGATGTTGATCACCCAAGAGCAAAAGCCTTTGCAGAAAAATGGTTAGGTGGATGTGACGCTGTATTTGGTAGAGATCATAATCCTACAAGTCATTATATGTGGAAAGGCAAATTACCAAATCAAAAATTTGAAATGCCTACTGATTTAGAAAAGTACGTTCAGTTTGCAGATCATGGAAGTTGCTTAACAGAAATAAGAAATGGATCAGGTCAATTTACTATAGTACCAGGATCAATACACAGTAAAAATCCAGAACCAGTTAGATGGGAAAGATACGATGGATTTACAGAATATACAGGAGACCTTAATAAAATTTTAAGAAAGATAACTTTAGCTACTGCCCTTTCTCTTTTGTATGCAGTTAAAGGTCAACGTGATGAATACTGCACAGCTATAGCTGGAATCTTAATTAAAAATACGGATTGGGATGACAATGAAATTAATGATTTTATTTATCAGATAGCTTTAGTATCTCACGATGATGAAGCAGAGAACAGACAGAACAAAGGATCTAGCACAAGAAACTCTAAAAGACAGTTTGGGATGCCGAAGATGGCAGAAATTTTAGAATGTAAAAAACAATCAGTCGCTCGTATATTTGGATGGATTGGTGCAGAAGATAAAGATTTAGCTGAGGTCAAAGAAATTGCAGATGAATCAATCGGTGACATTATACAGTACGGTGCAAATAGATTCAAGATAGATGTTAAAGGTGTATTGCAAGGCACATCATTTACAAAAACAATTATTGTAGATGGACAAACACTAATGAATCAGAAAGCATTTTATGATGCAGTAATATCTCAAGCACAAGTTTGGATTCCAAAAATGACAGCTAAACAATATGAAGAAATTATGAAAATGAAATTTGCATCTCGAAGTCAATCAAAAGATTGGGACGAAGAAGCAGATAGTAGTATGACATTTAAAAAATATTTTAACAATTACATAAATAAAGTTAAAGCATTTACAGATAAAAAAGAATTAGCTAATTATCAAATGCCTTATTTCAATCAGAAAAAAAACTTTCTTGAATTTAATTTAAATAACTTTGAAGATTATTTACAGAGTCAAAAAATAAATATGGAACGTGTAGACCTTGTATTGAAAATGCAAACTATACTTAACGCTAAAAAACATAGAGGCAAATATTTAGGAAAATCATGTGTGTCTTGGAAAATTGAAAGTCCTGATCTTATAGCTGAAGATATAGTAATAGAAGGGGAATACCTTGAAGAAGGAGAGGGAGGTTTGATAGATGACTTTGAAAAAGATAGAGCCTAGATTTATTGCTGGTCCTCCAGGCACAGGTAAGACTCACGTTTATATAACTGGATTGTATGGGAAATTATTATCTAAGTATAGTTACAAAAAAATACTTATTTTATCTCATACAAACGTAGCTGCCGAACAAATATTAGAAGCTTTATTTAAATTAAAAGATTTAAAAACAGAAGAAGGACTTTATAAATTTCCACAATTACAAGGAATTACTAAAAAAGAATTAAGAAAAACTATTGGCACTATACATCACTATTGTGCAAACAGACCTTCACTAAAAGGTAAACCTACAAAAACAAAATTAGAAGACCATAAAAATTTAATTATTGAAGACAGACGGTTTGGATTAGATCGTAATATTGATATTGACAAACACAATCTTTACAAATTTAGATCTGACGCTAAAGGAAGAGGTATGACTTATGATGAATACTGGAGAAACCTGGAACTACCTGAACGAAATGAATATAAACCTTACAATGTTGAAATTATGAAAGAATTATATGATAAATATGAAAAATATAAAAAACTTCATAACAAAGAAGATTTTACAGATATGATAGAAAGATTTATAGATCAAGATGTTAAAGCACCTGATGTTGATGCAGTAATAATTGATGAGTGTCAAGACAGCAACGTTCCACAAACTGCAGCTATTGAGAAAATGGCAACTAATGTAAAAGACGGACACTTTTATTTAATTGGTGATGCAGATCAAACTTTATTTGAATACGCAGGATCTAATCCAGATTACTTTCATAAACTAGCTTCTAATCCTTATCACGAATTAGCAGATGGATTAAGATGTAGTGAAGCAATTAACACAAAATGTAAAACAGTTATAATGCCGGTGTGGGATAAGTGGGGTTCTCACAGAATTTGGACTCCTGCTAAGTATAGAGAAGAACATGGCTTAGGTCACGTTGGAGAAACTATTAAAGGTGAGGCATACAGGCTACCTTATTTAGAAAGAGGCTCTACTCATTTAGATATTTTATTAAATAAAATTAAGAATTCAAATCAAACATTTTTATTTACTTACAGAGGTACGCCAAGTGATACTCGTGTAACTAAATTTTTATCTAAACAAGGATTAGAATATGCGATGGTTGATGGCTCACCTCACGCATCTAAAAAAGAAATAAATTGTCATTATGTGTGGCCAGATTTTGTAAAAGGTAAACCAATGTATCTCAAACAAATTAAATCATTTTGGAATTACATGGGTAGTAAAGTTATACCTAAAGGTAAAGGTAAATATGATTTTAAGGACTGGATAGACAAAGAATACACAATAGATGAATTAATTGATTTAAAATTATTAAAACCAGATTGTAAACAATATACAGACTTTGATTTAATTCGTGTGCCTCATCGTGTTACAGGAGGAGCAGAAAAATTACAGTATATAAAAAGAGTAATAGCAAATGGATTTAATAATGAAAAACCTAATCAGATTTTTTATGGAAACATACATCAAGTAAAAGGTTTAACTTTTGATAATGTCATTGTAGACCATACTATGAGTATGAAAAGAGCTCCAGAAGATTTTCATACACAATTAAGATTAGAATATACAGCATACAGCCGAGGAGTTTTCGATTACTGGGAACTCAAATCAACAACCAAAAGAACACTAGGAGTCAGATCAGTATGAGTAAACCATATGATAAACAAATTGGAGGATCCCACTACCAAAAATATAAAATTCAACCCAGCAAGTTTGTAATAGAAAATAAACTTTTATATCCTGAGGGTTGTGCTATAAAATATATTATAAGACATGCAGACAAAGGAAAGAAACAAGACTTAGAAAAAGCAATTCATTTTATAGAAATGATAATAGAAAGGGATTACAAATAATGTGTACAGTTCCACAACTAAGTGATTTAGATTTAACAGACATAGATACTGTTGCAATCGATTTAGAAACATACGATCCTAATTTAAAAACTAAAGGTGTAGGTGCGATTAGATCTAACGGAGGTAGGGTAGCTAAAGAAGGTTTTGTAACTGGCATAGCAATTGCTACTAAGAAACAAACTTTGTATTTTCCTATTGCACATCACATGACAGACAACTTAGATACTAAAGAAACTTGGGACTATCTGAACAAAAAAGTGTTTAAAAACAAGGACATACGTAAGGTATTTCATAATGCAATGTATGACGTGTGTTGGATTAGAGCATCGACTGGAGAGATGTTAGAAGGACCCTTACTAGACACAATGATTGCAGCATCGGTTATCGATGAAACTAGAATGAAATATTCTTTAGATGCTATCAGTAAAGATTATTTAAAAGAATCTAAATATAAATATGACATGGCTGCAAAAGTTTTAGAGTGGTCTAAAGGAACTATAAAAGATCCAATGACAAACATGCATAAGTTACCATACTACTTAGTAAAAGATTATGCAGAACAAGACGTTAACTTAACATTAAAGTTGTGGAATATATTTGAAAAAAAATTAGACGAAACATTATACACAGATCCTAAAACAAATGAAATTAAAACATGTAGAAAAATATTTGAATTAGAAACTAAATTGTTTCCTTGCCTGGTTGACATGAAGTTTAAGGGAGTTAAGATAGATGTCCAAAAAGCTAAGGCATTTGGTAAACGTTTACGTAAGACAAAACAAAACATAATTGATTTTATTGAAAGAAAAACAGGAGTTAAGATAGAAATTTGGGCTGCATCTTCTATTAAAAATTTATTAGATCAACAAAAAATTACTAATTACAAAACAACTCCAAAGTCTGGACTACCACAACTACCTAAAGATTATCTAACAACTCATGAAAATCGTTTCTTACGTCTAATAGTTAAAGCAAGAAACTTTGACAAAACAGAAAATACTTTTATTACAGGTTTATTAGACTTTGTTCATGAAGGTAGAATACATGCAGACATAAATCAAATACGATCCGATCAAGGTGGTACAGTGACTGGAAGATTTTCAATGTCTAACCCTAACTTACAACAGATACCATCAAAAGGTTTTATTGGTAAGAAGATGAGAGAATTATTTATACCTGATGAAGGGTGTCATTGGGGATCGTTTGATTACTCACAACAAGAACCAAGAATCGTAGTGCACTATGCATTAAAAATATATTTAGAAAGAGAACCAAATCCTGATGATGAACCTTTACCTTTGAATCTAATAGAGAGTTTAGAAAAGATAGAAGAAGCATATCACGATGACAAAGATGATGTAGACTTTCACCAAGCTGTAGCAGACATGGCCCAGATATCACGGACCATGGCCAAAACAATTAACCTAGGACTCTTCTATGGTATGGGTAAAATAAAATTAGCTAATGAATTAAATTTAAGTAGAGCAGATGCTGAAGTATTGTTTAATACTTATCACGAGAATGCACCCTTTGTTAGAAGACTATCACAAGATCTAATTCAATTTGCAGAAGCCAATAAATTATTATTTACGTTGCATGATAGGTTTTGTAGATTTAATAAATGGGAAACTCAAAATAGACAATGGGATAGAAAACTAAATAGATACACTCCTGTACCAATTTTAACTAGAGAAGAAGCGGAGACTGCTTACAAGGCTTCAGTAAACGATATGTATGAAGACAAGAAAATACCTAAAGATTATATGAAACACTTTGAAATGAATTACAAACCCGCATTTACTTACAAAGCTTTAAACAGATTAATCCAAGGTAGTGCTGCAGACATGACTAAAAAAGCTATGGTTGACTTGTATGCACAAGGTATTTTACCGCAGATACAAATTCATGATGAGTTGTGTCTATCTGTAAAAAATGATAAAGAGGGAGATATAGTAAAACAAACAATGGAAAAAGCTATCCAATTAAAAGTTCCTAACAAAGTTAACTATAAACAGGGACTTAATTGGGGCTCAATAAAATGATAAATTATGGCTTACTTAAATGCTAATATTCCTGTACAATACGCGCAAATAAAAAAGGAGTATTTATATGACCTTAAAAAACATAAAGGCGAAGTTGAAGACTGTATTATCTTCGGTATCACATCACTTACCGGAAGGGCTATTCTCTTCCATGCCATCATGGAGAACGGTGCTGTCTTTTATCGTCTCCCCATATCAGCTTTTATTCAACGTGGTTTTCAACCGGAAGCTGTTCCATCCCAGAGACTTGATGAATTGGAATTGTGGAATAGTTTTTCTTATTACCCTGCTGTTACTTCTTGGGATCTTTTAGCATCCGTTTCAGGAAAATACATTGGTAAAGATAAAAAGTGGCATCATGGTAAGTATTTATTTACCGTTGACTGGGGACACCCAGATGCTAATATACTAAATTCTGATCATTCAGAGATACCGCACGAACATAAATGCGCACACATAATTGCGTTAAACAATGGCAACTATGCAGCACAACCTAACAACAGATGTATCTGGGACCTACCTTCTTTCACAGTAAAGGACACTACTCCTGACTGGAAAGTACAAACTTCAGAATGGAATGTAGAAGATACCGGAGCATGGAAAACAGAAGACACCGACAATTTCTTTTATGAGATTGAGGAAAAAAAATGAGGATAGTAAATGAACTTAGCAGATTTGTTAAAAAAGAATTTTGTATTAGTACCCGTAGTAGCTTCAGTGCTAGTCGGAACATTTACTGGTGTTCGTTACGTAGTTAATCTTACAGACACTATCAATTCTAACCAGCAAGAAATTGTAGATCTTAAAAGAGATTTAAAAGTTGCCGAAGATAAAATTGTAGATCAAAACACAAGACTAACTTCTGCAGAATCTACTTGGCAGATGGCAGAAAATTTATACAGACAACTAGCGGATCAAGTCAGAGAACACGACTATGATATTAAAGATTTAAACAGATAAACATATGGAAGGTCTCCGCATGGATTATAGATTTACAGCAATACTAATTGTAATGATAACATTGCTTGCTTTGTTTGGCGGACCTGCACATCCTAAAAACGAATATCTTAACGAGTATGGTGTAAGATGTGGTGAAGTAGACTTTCGTGTTGAAGATAGAAATAACACACAAGATTATCATACGTACAATTCAAGCGATTATGATAATGACTCACAAAATTTTAGTATAACTTTTAGAAAGTATTTAGGCACAGACTGTAAAACTTCAAAAGAAAATGTAGCAATCAAACAACAATTAGAATTAATGAAGATGTGCGGCAGGGTTAATAGCAATCCAAGTCTAGCACTTAACTCTAACTTTGATTTGTTAGTATCTAAGTGTAGAGGTGTAACTCCTGCAAAAGATAATACTAGACCTGCTGACTCAAAAAGTCTTTGGGACGATATGAAAGATGAGTACAAAAAAGAGAACCCAGACGTCAATTTAATGGGAGATAAGTTTATAAAATCAAAAAAAACCAAATTGGACAAGCGTGGATTGAAAATGCCTCCAAAAGAGGTTATGATACTTCCGTTACCAAAACCTACAAATGGTATTGATAACGAAGAATGGGATAAAATTAAATGAGTAAGAAACCTTTAAATATAAGTGAAGAAGCAGCTGTGCAGATGCCGATGAAAACGGTAGCCTCGCTAATTCTGCTCGTCGCAGCCGGCGTGTTTGCATACACCGAGCTGACGGCCAGGCTAGTTTCACTGGAGACGTCACGTGAGCTGTTTGAAAATGATTTGTTAAAGAAGTCCGAACAGATACCCACGGACCAGGAACAACATTTTTTACTCGAAGATTTGTACAAGTCTGTAGAGCAGATAGAAACAAGAATTGAAGACATGATGCACAACAAAGTAAACATACAGTTTATACAAAAACAAACTGAGAAGTTGTTAGTAGATGTAGAAACATTAAAAGATAAGGTAAGAGCAAATGGCAACGGGACGCATTAATAGAAAAGTTTTAGATCACATTGCACAGATAAACAAAGAGAATAAAGCTGCGAGTTTAGCAAAAGATTTAAAAAAAGAAGTAGAAACTGGCAAGCATGGTACACAAAAGTATGTGTTAAAGCAAGGTGAAAACAAAGGTAAAGTAGTATGACAGAGTTAGTGGTAGCCCTAATTATGATTGTACATGGAGAGATCAAGGAGGCACGTATCCAAACTTCAATGTCTGATTGTTTGAAAGGAGCGCGTACGGCTAGACGTGATTCTAAATCTCATATCAAGTACCAATGCATCAAGTCGATGGTTGAGCTTGAAAAAAATATAGATGGATCTTTTTCAATAAAAAAGCTAATAATAGAGTAATGGTAAAAATACAGGCAGAAGTAGTTAATGGTGAGTGCCCAACATGTAGTGAGC
>Ga0208919_1001787_pt1 | contig 11905 bp, 13 predicted proteins | sample 4_EtaG_FD_184076 | JGI IMG/M metagenome (GOLD analysis project Ga0208919, IMG submission 184076) | Marine viral communities from the Subarctic Pacific Ocean - 4_ETSP_OMZ_AT15127 metaG (SPAdes) (version 3) | ecosystem: Environmental > Aquatic > Marine > Oceanic | place: Pacific Ocean | collected...
ACTGGTGGTAAACACCTGAACCATGGTCGGCGTCGCGTCCGGAAACGCATCCACCGGCAGTTTTTGAAATGAAAATACGCCGGCAACGATCACGGCGATAGCAAAAACAAGCGTCATCAGACGATTGTTCAGCGCATAATTCACAATTGCGTTGATCATGCTCCCCCCCGGGGTTTAGTGTCCGTGAGCGGCGCTGCGGCCACTGGCGGTAATGGCCGACATCAGATCAAAAGCGCCTACTGAAACCACTTCCGTGTTTGCGCTGATGCCGGACTTGATCTCGATCCAGTCGTTTGCCTCCTTGCCAAGCGTGACGGGAACCGCCTTGTAAGCCCCTTTCTCATCGCCCGGAACAAACACAACGGAGTCATCGCCAATGGTTTGAACCGCATCATCCGGAACCAGCGGCAGTGAGGCCTCCGATTCCGTCATGATTCTGGCCGTGGCATAGGTATTCGGGCGAAGGTCGCCTCTGGGAGACTCCAGCACAACGCGAACCGGGATGGTGCGGGTCTTTTCATCGAGCATGCTCGACACCCAGGATACCTGCCCACTGTGAAACCGGTCAGAACTTGAATCCCTGGAGGAAATCTGAACCTCGTCTCCCGTTGAAATCTGGTCAATATCGGATTCGGACACCTGAAGAATGGCCCACAACACCGAGGCATCCGCCACGATGAAAGGCGTATCCGACGGACTCAGCGTTTGCCCCAGACGAACATGCATCTGCTCGACACGCCCCTCAATGGGTGAGCGGAGCGCGTATTGCGCCAGCCCCCCACTGTCACCTGACGACTCGCTGCCGTAAACCGCCAGTTGTTCCCGCACGGAATCGTACTCCGCTTTTGTTTCAAGAAAGGCAGCCTTGGCATCCAGGAACTCTTCTTCACTGGAAATACCCTGTCCCTGCAACTCCCTTTCACGATTGTAGTCAGACTCGGCCGCTTCTTTGCGGGCCTCCAGCGAGATTAACCGGGAGCGAATCCGGGCCAGCTCCACACTGTTCAGGGTTGCCAGTAACTGCCCCTTATTGACACGATCCCCCAGATCAACCGCCAACCCTGTCAGTTTTCCCTCCAGCAGCGGACCAACCTCGGCCACGCGGTCCGGCACATACTGAATCTCGGCAGGTGCCGTAACAATTGCGCCAGCGCGCCCCTTGGCAGCCGCCACAGTCTGAATCGACAGTAACTCTGTCTGCTCCGGCGTCAGATGGATCTGGCGGGACTGGTTTTCCTCTCCGGCATGCTCGGCTTCTTCATTTTCGTGCTGGTCACCCTCGGCTTCTCCGGCAGCGTATGCCTGCTGCAAGCTCAGAGCGCCGACAACTATTAACAGTATCTTCAGATTGCGAATCATTCATTCACCCTCAATATTTAGAGAACGGTACTAAGAGAACGGTCAATTTTGAGTTTCATACCCTCAGGAACCGGCTGACATCGACAGAGCACCTCCTGTGCTTATCTCCAGCGCCCGGACGGCATCGATATAATCATTCTGCGCCTGAACGTATTCCTGCCTTACCGACAGGAGATTGTCCTGTGCCGCCAGAACATCCGAGGCACCGACCTTGCCCGCCCGAAGTGCTTTCTGCATCAACTGTAATGTTTCCTCTGAACGCTCCAGGATCGACTCGTTCATCTGGCGCAGCCGAACGGCGGTGGATTCGTACCGGGCCACAGCTGACACAACCTGACGCTCTGTAGCCAGGCGCAAGGCCTCTGCCTCAAGCTCGGAGGTTTTCAGCCGCGCAGCAGCTTGTCTCTGCTCACCGGAATAATCATGAAAAACGGTCAAAGGCATCGACACCCCTGCACCGAAAAGGTTGGAGCCTTCCTCACGATCATAAAATCCGAAGACTTTCAGATTTGGAATCGTCAGGCTTTTCGCAACTTCAAGGCCAGATTCATCCGCTGCAATTCTGGCGGCCGCCGCTTTCAGGTCCGCTCTCTGACTCTGTGCCATCTCGACAAGCTGGCTGGTCGGAGGCAGGTCTTCGAGCGTCACATCAAGCTCGCCGGTCACCCCAACGGCATCGGAGGGGGACACCCCGAGCACTTCGGTAAGGTCAATTTTTGATTGCTCGAGCTTTTGTTCCGCCGAGGCTTTTTGATTCCGGGCCCTGGCAAGCCCAATGACTGCGGTATTGAGATCAATCCGGGTTTGTTTACCCTGTTTTACGGACATTTCAACCAGGTCTTTGGTGCGTTGCATAAGTTCAACGGCACGGGTTGCGGTTTCCAACTCTTTCTGAGCCAGCAGTATCCGGAAATAGGCGGCCCGCACCCGCGCCTTGGTGGCTACCTTCAGGTATTCAAGCTCCTGTTGCCGGGACGTGAGATTACTCCGGGCACGCGACTGCCCAAGGTCGCCGCGATTACCCATCCAGATCTCCTGAGTAACCCTCACCCCATATTCCAGGGACTCGTCGGCCTGATCCGGGGCCTGACGGGCCCCCAACTCAAACTCTGGATTGCTCGGCGCCCAGCGGCTGGCATGATCAAGCTGTCCCTGCTGTATCGAGACCGCGGCCCGCCTCAAAGCCAATACCGGGCTATTCTCGAAAGCCATCACCATGGCCTGGTTCAGGGAAACAGCCTGGCTGGCTTTGGCCTGCTGATATTCTTTCAGCGACACACTCTCTTTTGCCTGGGCCGACACCATAGGAGAGACGGCCAAGGCTCCCGGAACTATCATCGCGCACAACAACAATCGTTTGTTCATTCAGTATCATCCTGGCTGTTTGACTGAGGTCAGTGAGTCAGCATTTTTGCGTGGGAATCTGGAACGACCTTACAGACAAACCTTTAATACAGTTTGAAATTCAGGCACCGGATAAGAAATGAGCTTTGGCGGCAGGGGGGGGCAGAGGTAAGGGCGAGGATGTCGAGTCACCGGGCGTCAAGGCAGGCGCACGATGGTGGGTTCTTGCATGATAAATAAAAACCGGCCCGTCATTTGGGCCGGCTTTTTATTCTGGATCTGAATTGCTTGTGATCACTTGGCCGATCAGAAACTCCTGCTCCAACCCAGCCAGAACTTCGGATCATCCGAGTTGACAGAGCCAAGCGCGTCGGTTGACTCAATGTCCGCGTACTCCACGTTAACACTGAAAGAACCGAAGTTTCCCGCATCCTTTGTAACGTTGGCGGCGACGTGTGAATAACTTGCCTCGCCGACAGAAGCCTTGCCGTCATCAGCGAAGTCGTAATAGCCAAGCGTCACACCGGCACTGTAGCTGTCCTCCAGAGGCACCCCAACAGAGGCGTAGTAATAGGCATCCCCCTGCACGAACACCCCATCACCACTGGTGTCGCTGTTGATCGTGTAGGCCAGGCCGATGGCCGCAATGCCATAACTGATCTCGCCGTACAGTTCGCCGAAGTCGATGGAGTCCGGCGCGTCAGGATACGCATAATAAATGTACCCAACGTCATAACCCAGTTCTTCCACAGAGCCGGAGAATCCGGCATAAAGATCAAGCTCATAGCTGGTGCCGTCACCAAAATCGACATTGGAACCCCAACCACCGGCGTAGAAGCCCGACGCATGCTCATAATCCAACCCTCCCTGGACAGCCGCAGCCCCGTCTGTCTGGGTGACGCCCCGGAACAGATAGTTGCTGCTGGCGCTCACATTTGAGCTGACGTCAGCGCTAACAATGGCGGGCGCAGCCTGAAGTGCTGCAAGCAAAGTGATACTGATAAATCCGGATTTGGTGAAAAACTGCTTCTTCATAATGGATACCTTCGGTTGGGTTTCATTGCTCCAAATATGATTTAGCAAAAGTCTTGCCACATCTTATTTATTCTTTTTTATCATTATTATAGAGACAAATCGGCACATTCTGAGCTTGCCCCCGAAAAACGACCCAACACCTAGCGCCCCAGAACCTGTCACCGGCCCGGACCAGCGCCCTGTTTTGATGCATTCTCTGTAACCATTCTGTAATCTTTGCCAAATAGACTTTAATAGCGCTTCAACACACACAAGCAAACCGAAAAAGGTGAGACAGATCATGAGCAAGAAATATTTGGGCTTGGCTTTGGCGATTTCTGCCGCTTCTGCTGCACAGGCCGGAAACGTTACGACCAGCGGCGAAGACCTTGTGATCGATACCGACAGCGGTATCAAAGTGAAAGTGTCGGATAACTCTGCGTCTTTTCAGCTCGGCGGGCGCATTCAGTGGGATTACGACGCCACGCAGTCTGACGACAACGGTGTTGACACTACCGATTTCGATGTGCGCCGGGCACGCCTCTACGCCAAGGGCCACTTTGGCGACTGGGCGTACAAGACCCAGTTCAACGTCGCTGAAAGTGATGGCGCCGACGGCGGTACTGCTGAAGACCTGTACATTCGTTACATGGGATTTGGCTCAGCTGCAACCGTGACTATCGGTAAACAGAAAGAGCCATTCGGCCTGGAAGAATTAACGAGCTCAAAAGACATCTCAGCGCTTGAGCGATCTGCCATGACCGAGCGTTATGCCCCCGGTCGCAGCGGCGGCATCCAGCTCAGCGGCAAAGGCAGCAACTGGACCTACGGTATCGGCTACTTCGAGGCAGGCGGCAATGGCAGCGACGATTTCAATAACACGGCAGTAACCGCACGGGGCACGGTTGCACCGATTCAAACGAACAATATGGTTGTTCATCTTGGTGCGGGTTATACCACGCGTGATGCCGACACTCAGGCCGATGAGGTCGATACGTTTAATCTGGAGCTCGCCGGCGCTTCCGGGCCCTTCCATGCCCAGGCCGAATATTTCGATTCCGAGGAAGGCCAGGTGGATGTTGATGGTTATTACGTACAGCTTGGCTGGATCATCACCGGCGAAAGCCGTCCTTACAAAGCCGGAGCATTCAAGCGGGTAAAACCGGCATCACCCAAAGGGGCCTGGGAAGTTGTTGCCCGCTTTGAGGATGGTGACGGAAAATACAGTGATGTGGGGCTGGCCACGACCGACGGTGAGCAAACAACACTGGGCGTTAACTATTACGCCAACAAGAATGTTCGACTTGGAATGAGCTACATGGATGGCGAAGAAGCCAATGGCGCTAGCGGAGATGAAGTGCGTGCGAGGTTACAATATGCATTTTGACCGCATGGAGGTCGCTTGAATGAGTTTGCGGCTTGATATAGTTCTTGAGAGTTAATGAAATACTCAGGTTTTGGGCAGATATTAATCTGCCCATGCTTTTGTCTGCCCCCCCCCACCCCGCCCCCCGCTAATAAAGTTCATCTGAGGTTTCTGGTGTACATTGAGGTGGACCCCATCAGTTGGACAGCCTGAAGGTGCAGTTAAGCTCTGATCCGGCTGTATTCCTGAAAAAAGGAGGCCCGTATGGACGGCTTTGCGAGACGTATAAGGTGGTGGCGCGTTGTTCAGCTCTTTTTGCCTGTGAGCCTATGGAGGTACCCCTTGAGAGTCAGGTTCAATCTGACCGATATCAAGGTTGTCGCTGACATTGGCGCCCTAAACTGAACGAGCGACTTATCGATGAAATGTTGACTCCATTCAACCGTTTATACGGCCGCTGAAGGTACCACTAGGATGAAAATGATGCTAACTCCGCTCACTGCCAGGAATGGCCAAAAAAACCAGAAGTCGTTGCTTGTCTTTGCCATTGGTTCGGTTCTGGCCTCTGCCGCAACGCCTGTCCTGTCCATGACCTTTACCGAAGCCTTAACCGGGGGAAAGGTTTCGCTTGATGTTCGTTACCGTTACGAATTTGTGGATCAGGACAACCCTCTTGATCAAGCCCATGCTTCTACCGTTCGAACCCGACTGGGGTACCGGACTGGTGATTTTAAGGGGTTTGAGGTGTTTGCCGAGGCGGAAGATGTGTCCGCTGTGGGGAATGAGAACTACAATAGCACCATCAATGGCATAACCGATCACTCAGTAGTCGCTGATCCGACGGAAACCGAAGTCAACCAAATTTACGTGCGTTACAAAGGTTTTTCGGATACCAGCCTGACCTACGGCCGTCAGCGCTTTGCTCTGGACAATCACCGGTTTATCGGTACGGTTGGCTGGCGCCAGAATGAGCAAACCTTCGATGCCTTTGTCGGCACCAACGAGTCGCTTCCGGACACGAAGATCACAGCGGGCTATCTTTACAATGCTAACCGGGTGTTCTCGGATGCCAGCCCTAATGGCAATTTCCCAATGCAGTCGCCGATTTTCAACGCACAGTATCATGGCTTGGCTGCCGGAACCCTGACCACTTACGGTTATCTTTTCGACTTTACCAACGCAGACGTCAACTCAACCCAGAATTTTGGTTTGCGGTTCGCAGGTGGCACCGATGTATCGGAAGACGCCAGGGTCCTGTACACCCTGGAGTACGCAATCCAGAAAGACTATGCAGACAACCCGCAAAGCTTTGAGGCCGCTTATTGGCTGGCGGAAGTGGGGCTCGCAGTCTACGGCCTGACCTTTAAGGTGGGTATGGAGACTCTGGAGTCGGACGACGGCCGGTCATTCCAGACGCCTCTGGCGACGCTTCACGCGATGAACGGTTGGGCCGACCAGTTCCTGGTCACCCCGGACGATGGCCTGCAGGATCTATACGTATCGGCGGGTGCCTCAGCAAAGGGGGTCAAGTGGCTGGCCGTTTATCATGACTACAGCAGTGACATCAATAGCCTGAGCTATGGCTCCGAGCTGGGGCTGCTGGCTGTCTACCCGATCAACAAGCACTACACGGTGGGTGCCAAGTTCGCCAGCTATGCCGCCGATGGTCGTGGCGTGGATACGGACAAGGCCTGGTTGTGGGGAGAGGTCAAGTTCTGACCTTATCACTGTTGCGGTGAACAGACATTCGCCTGATAGAGGGCGGGGTCGCCCCGACCGGGGGTAGACAATCCGAAGGATAAGGGTCGCTGACGAACGCTGCGGTTGAGGAGGTCTCAGGCAGCGTTTGGCTCTTGGAAACGTCGTAAATTTACAGAAATTGATGTGTTAGCTATGCTTTGGATGGAATGTAAACAACAAGGAGAAGCACGATGGGTAAAGCTATTAATGGTAAGTTCGAGAACATGGATCAGGCACGCAATACGCGAGACGATCTTATTGGCAGCGAAATCCCACAGGATGTGATCTTTATTGATAAGGAAGAGCAGACGATCCGGGTGATGTTGCCGCAGGAGGAGGCCGGGGAAGTTTATGAGATCTTCGATCGACACGGCGTCACGTATAAGTGAAGGCTCGTGGCCCTGTGCGTTGGGCTGTTCCTGGGATCACTCCGCAGTGGTCAACGCGCGGCTGCGGTCATGACGCTGATCCAGTCGGCTATGCGGAAAGGGCATGATCCCTATGGGTATCCAAGGGATGTTCTAACCCGACTGCCGACACAGAAGAGCAGCGCCATCGGCGGGCGCTTACAACGGAATAAAATAGTGTTGGTCTTTTGGGAACGTATCGGTAGATCGTATGCCTTAATTTGTTAATGTCACAGACTGGTGCTTGAAAGCAGGATGGCCGCAAAGAATCGCCCCACTATTGTTGTGTTGCTGTCACTGCTTTTGGTGTTCAGCGGGCCTGCGTTTGCTTTGCCTTGCCGCCGGGGAACTTCACAAGTTTTACCGATACCGGTTCCCAGCTGATTTTTGCCGCACAGGCGGCCCACTACCAGGATCCCTTCCTGGCTTCTATTACACCCCCTCCAGAACATTACTCCTGAGTCTTAACCGGTTTTTGCCCATCGCGGCAAACTCATTAACGTTAGTTCTTGCAACAAAGTCTCGTCCTTCGGTTCATTCGTAACGGGGCTTTATATGGAGTGAATCAAATGCGCAATTCAAAAACCAGGCTCACCATCACAGCGATTCTTCTGGCCGGAACCATTGGATCCTTCTCTGCATTGGCCCACGAGGACGAAGGAAAAGGCATGAGGGGGATGATGAATATGATGTCTGATATGTCCCCCGAAGACCGTAAAGCCATGACTGAGGCGTGCATGAAAATGATGCAGGGGCATGGAAACGGGCCGGAAGGACGATTATCAGGTCATCGCCTTCAACGCCAACGGCCAGCAGCGTGTTTTTCGCGCACACAAGGATTACTGAGGTCAGCTCTGTGAAAGTGATGCCTTTTCGCCTGAACTCCGCCACGGTGCGGTACTGGCAAGATGCTATGGCGGGCACGGGCCATTATCAATAACGGCAGGTCCAGGGAAGGCATCAAATTCGATTTCTGGGCAATTTGACAGACTCACCGAACTTGGAGGGCTAAATGCCTGATCTTGCAACTTGGGGAATTGCCGCCGCGTTTGCCGGTGGTCTCATATCGTTTTTTTCACCCTGCACGCTACCTCTGGTTCCCGGCTACCTGTCGGTTGTTACTGGAGGTGCTCTGACTGAGGCTTCGAATCGGTTGAAGGCCCTTTGGCTGAGCCTGTGTTTTGTGATGGGGTTCAGTCTGATCTTTGTTGCCTTGGGAGCAAGCGCAAGTGCTTTAGGGCAATGGTTGATGGCCTATCGTGAAGAGGCCAACCTGGTGGCCGGCGTGCTCATCGTTCTAATGGGTCTGTTTATGCTGGGCTGGTGGAGCATGCCGGCGTTGCAGCGCGAATGGCGCATTGGACAGTCACTTGAAGGCGGACGTCCCACTGCCGCCTTTCTTCTGGGGATAGCATTTGCCATCGGCTGGACACCCTGTATAGGTCCCATACTCGGGGCTATATTGGCGCTCAGCTCCACCCATGCCAATGCCGAGGCAGGTATGTTGTATCTTGCTGCCTATTCGTTAGGGCTGGCTCTTCCCTTCCTGGGAACTGCCCTATTCATTGAGCACTTTCGCCGACGAGTGCGCTGGTTCAGTCGCTGGAGTCGACTGCTGAGAGTGTTTGCAGGCCTGGTACTCGTTGTCATGGGCGTGTTGGTGCTCACCGGTCAGATGACTCTATTCGCGTCATGGATGTTGTCGACGTTTCCAGTTCTTGGAAGGCTTGGCTGAGCTTCCTACAACCAAACTAACGAGAACGGTTCACGGATTCATACTCAAATACTGCGTATGAACAGCTTTCATGAACAAATGGGGCTGCCTTTTCGTTAATGGTTTTGCATTGCCGAACCATTGAAGCGGTTCATCGTTCTTCAAGACTGGATCAAAAACCGGCTCACAGTGGAGAGTCGCGAATGTCCGCTTTTGTTTAGTAGTGCCCTGGATGCGGCTAGATTGCAAAGCGGACATTCTGGTACGACGCCTGGAAAGCCGCTCGCATGCCTGGCGTATCGACAAACCGACCATCAATCTCTTCAACGGTCCGGCCATGGCAGTCTGGGTAGCATGGCCTCCACGTCAATCGTGTAGGTAGAGAAAAAAGCTTCCGCCGCTTCAATTAAAGCTGTCTCGTTTTCAAGTATCCCAAGATAGACCGGCCACTCGGCGTCTATCAGTTCCGTGCTATAAGGTTCCGGATCTACGTCCCCCAGCTCTGCAAGAAACCGGAACTCCGTTTCGTTCATGACGATGTAATCGCACCGTTTGCGCAAAAACATTTGCAGCATCTGCTGGGCATTGTAGCCGTCATGGCGCACCAGATGGCTCCCGATCCGCCCCTCAAGCCCATCACTGTAGACAAACCATCTGCGAAGACAGATACCTCCCTTGAGGTCATCGAAGGAGTCCGGGCGCCGGCCAGGTTGCGCGAACACGCGGTCACGCCAGGTTAACAACGGCCCTACGGCGTGCATTTGGTCCGGCAAAGGCATCCATAGCGGGTTGGCGAAAACCGCGTTGGCCAGTCCTCGTTCCAGAGCCCAGGCCTGGCGTTTACGCGCCATCGGGACGAAATCGGCTGCGATACCGGTCTGTTTGGTGAATTCATTGATCACCTCGACCAGAATGCCCTCGCTGAGATCATTGCCGTAATAAAACGGGAGAAAGCTCTCGTCCGAACCCATAATCTTGAGCGTTTGGGACGAAACTGGAAGGAACCAGAATGCCATGATGATAAACAGGACTGCTCTCATTCGGTCCTCGTTGGAGTGATCAACCGGGTAAGGCCGTCGCTTGCCCGACTCTGCCTTTCGAGTTACAGACAGTTTGGCTCGAATTCTGGCTACATACCATAAGAAAGTCGATGTCGCTGCAAAGTCAGCTTTACCCACAAAAACTGTGGATAACTTTGTGGGAACAGCTCGGATAGGTGTCTTCAGCCCTGCAATGGCAGGGCCTCAGCCATTGTGGCGTTTTAATGACCGGCCAGCGAATAAACAGCCTTATCAGGCTAGCGAATACCCTTCGACTGCAGCCATTGGCTGATCTGCGCCTGATTCATGGCGCCGCTCTGGCGGGCCACTTCCCGGCCATTCTGGAACAGGATCATGGTAGGGATGCTGCGAATGCCAAACTGGCTGGCCGGGCCTTGGGCCTGTTCCGTATTTAGCTTGGCAAAACGTACCTTGCCCCGCCAGTCTCTCGCGGCCTGTTCGAACTGAGGCGCCATCATTTTGCAGGGGCCACACCAGCTCGCCCAGAAGTCCACCAGCACCGGCAGATCACTGCGCCCGGTATGATTAGCAAAGCTCTGGTCTGTAAGTTCCAGAACCTGATCCGGCCACAACGGCTGTTTGCAGGCGCCGCAATTGCCGCCAGATGACAATTTATCCGCAGGCACGCGATTTACCTTGTGGCAGTGGGGACAGACCAGGTGTCGGATATCAGTCATGATTGATTGCCCTCAGATTGTGTACTGAGATAAATGATCAGGGCAGACCAGACGAAATCAAGCAGCGCTTCATATTACTCGTCTCGCCAAAGCGGCCAGGCGATGAAAACTGTACTAGAAATCAGACATTACGTCCTGAAGATCCTGCTTGAGCTCTGCCGGTTCGGTGATCCATACCGTTTTATCAGGGCCGGGAAATACACCCACATCGAGGCCATCCTTCGTTAAACCGGGGACCCATTTCCGGAAGAAGTCCGGCAGTGAAATACTGCGGGGCGTCAGCTCATCGCCGCCGTTGGCGTACTCGGCGGCAAACGCCGAAGCCGGCCACACGGGCAGGTATTCCACATCGCCATCGTCCGAGGCGATCTTGAGGAATTGGCTCTGGCCGTTAACCAGGATCCAGATTTCCCGTTCCTCAGCCACTTGGCTCAGGAAGTAGTCGTACCGCTCTTCACCATCCATTTCCATTACTTGATTGAGGTCTTCACTGCTCATGTCAGGTACGCCACTCCAGTCGTTTGCTTTTCGGTATTTGGCGGAGCCTAACACGTATTTGGCGGAGACTGGCGGCCGCTTATCCAAAACATTATCAGCAACGCTGCAAGGGCCAGGTTGCCTAAGAGCATAAAGGGATACATTTCCGGGGAGATTCGCAACCATTCACCAGTAAAGTTCATCTTGGCGTGGAAAATCAGCACCGCTAGAACCATGCTGAACCGCAAGACACTATTCACGCGTAAAAGGAGCATCACTGAGGTCAGACCTCGAAACGGCGTCTAATTCAGAATAATCGGAGCATCCGAATGAAAAAGTACCTCGCCCTCCCGATCCTGTGCATCGCGTTGCCTGTATTCGCGCAACCGGCGCCTCCGCAAAAGGGATTCAGTGGTGAAGTCTCGCTAAATGCGGGGATCATCTCTTCAACGTCCAACTTTAACGTCGATGGCAGCGCCAGCACGTTGTTCAATAAAAGCGTTCTGATGATGAGCTCAGCCTGCTTGCAGCTTACGAGTACCCGCAATTCATGGGCTGGAAGGACTGGTCGTTTATTTCTTTTGCCGGCTTTGGCGACACCCAGTCCAACCTGACCTTCTGTAGTGGTCAAGTGTTTTAGGCCACCGTCTTTTGAGCTTTCCAGTAGGCCTGTTCTGCCACATTCGGCGGCAATCCGCCGTTGTGTTTATGAGGCCGCAGTGCGCTGTAATAACCGATCATATAGT
>Ga0208919_1001788_pt1 | contig 11902 bp, 19 predicted proteins | sample 4_EtaG_FD_184076 | JGI IMG/M metagenome (GOLD analysis project Ga0208919, IMG submission 184076) | Marine viral communities from the Subarctic Pacific Ocean - 4_ETSP_OMZ_AT15127 metaG (SPAdes) (version 3) | ecosystem: Environmental > Aquatic > Marine > Oceanic | place: Pacific Ocean | collected...
CAAACCCACCGTCGATGCCCTCTCGGCCCGGCAGGATTTGGGACCAGAGGCTTACGCCAAACACGCCATGGGCTGGATCGCCCAAGGGTCCACCATCGTCGGCGGCTGCTGCGAAGTTGGCTCGTGCGAAAGGCGGTACACTTAACTACACTTAATAAAAGGAAATGATATGGCAGATAATGTACTACAAAGATTGAGGGACAAGGCGGGTCTTAAAAGGAAAGAGCCAAGCAAGCCGCTAACAGAGGCAGAGCTTGACGCGAAGGCGAAAGAGAGAAGGGCTAATACGCAGCGCGGCCACACTAAACCAGTTCCTGAATATAAGGAAAGCTATGCGGATGCGGACACAGCCTCCCTTGATAGGTCGTTAAAGATTGCCAATCTCCCGCGAGACATAAGAGGGCTTGTGGAGCTGCACCTAGCAAAAGGTAGAAAGTTGGCGGAGGCTAGGACGAGGGTATTGGAGGACGAGATTGAAATCCTCGAAGCCAGAAAGGATGAGTACTTACCAGAAGACTACAAGGACGAGCACAAGGCTTTGACGTGGGATTTAGATTTGGCCGAGTTTATGGCATCTGAAAGGGCAGGGGCTAGAGCGGGTGATCTGCTGGAAAGATGGGAGAAGAAAGTGGCAGCCGATAAGCTCTCCAAAAAAGATATTCGCTTGCGGTTGCGCAAAATTCGTAATCAAACTTACGTTAAGTCAGGAGACACGTATGAACTGGCCACACGCGACTTCTCTGGGGGCCGTGCAAAGATGGAAGGCTTGACTCCTCCAGCTAAAACATTCAAGGACTACTTGACGGCGGAGAACAAGTATATTGATGAGAAACTGACCTCGATGGGCTTGTCAGGTGATGTCGGAATGAACAAGGCTGGAGAGTACGTCATAACCAAGAATCAACAACGACTGATAGACAGGGGCAACAGGGGCGTAGACAAAGCAACTGGACTACCTAAACCCGTTGCCCCATCAACCCCGTCAAGGGCGGAGGCTATGGCGCGAAAGCCGTCCCAATACGATATGCCTATCGTTGACCCCGCAACCGGACTGCCTGTAAACGTCAACGGATCAATGGCTGTCGAGGAAGTTAGGAACCTCATGGGGTTGCACCGGAGCCTTGAGCAACGGAAGCGGGATATGAACGAGATTCGCAGCTACCTTGATAAAACTATGCCAACGCCCTCGCCTGTGCCGCGCCCCTTCTAACGCAGCAAGTCCCAACGGTTCCGGTACTTCTCCAGCTTGCAGGTCTTGATCGCGTCTGGCTTTGTTGGGTGCGAGTTTGGAGGGAAGAAGCAAGCTGACATCGGCGCATCCGCCACAGGTATTACATAAAAGGCTGGGCCGTTGGGGTATCTCAGCACTGCTACAAAGTAGTCAGCGTCTTTGTCTGTGTATCGCGTTGTCCCTTTGAAACCTTTTCTGAAAAATGCTCGATACACTCCTGCCTTTGTCGGGATGGCTATGGACTTAACTTGGATGCGGGTCAGTCTGGTTTTACTGTCAGCGATTAAGTCGTAGCCTTCCATGTCTCCGAAGGGCCAATTAACACTGAACCCGTTGTCCAGCAATTCAACAGCCACCCTCAATTCAGCCGTTACCCCTTTGGTCTTACGGGTTGGTCGCCCCTGTTTATTTAGGGGCTTCTCCATTACTGGCTCTCTAGCTGCCGTTCGAGGTCATTGATGTAGCGGCCAAGGTCGCGGATTAAAGCGGCCCCCTCATCGGTTGCTGTCGCCTCCTCCATCCCTACCGGATGGCGTGTCGCTATCTCCTCGAATCCGTTCAGCTTCACGCTCAAGCATCCGCTGCTTACGCCGCTCACGAGCAGCATCAATGAGACTGTCAACCCCTTCATCCTTGACCCCCTTTCTGTGCGCAGCGTGTTGCGCGGTTGCGATGTCTCCAAGCCGCTCTAGCGCGTCCAGTATTCGTGGAACAGCGCGTAGAGCGGCGAGGAGTTCCGTGATCATTATTTGTTCTCTTCGTGGGCAGCTTTCACGTTGCTGCGACCCACTGTGTATCCAAGGGCTGCGAGCAGTGAGCAGATTACGCCCACCACTTTATCCCATGTACCAGCACCATCGGGATCAACCGCACCAGTGCTGATGATTACTCCCAGCACTACGGCTGATAGAGCCATATAGAATTCGCTGGATTTAATACCACTTTTCAAACCGTCGTTAACTTTTTTAGTATTAGCCATTAGTCGTCTTTGATTAGTTTAACAATTTTAACCACCGTCCACACTATGGTAAGCGCGAGGGCGATTAGTTTTAATACTGCCTCGATGTCGGAGAAGCTGACAGCAGCCAACACTCCGCCATTAATGCAGTAAATTTTCAGCCATTCTAGATAGTCTTCCATGTCGGTAAAGTGGCGACGCAGCCCCCGAAGGAACTGCGCCGCCGTTGACGACGACTAGCAGGAATTAGCTAACGCCATTGCGTTTGAATAGTACGGTCGCGCCGTGTTCGCCGTAGACAGGCTCGAAGGCCATCTCGTATGTGCCGTAGTGACGACCTCGGTCTTCGAGTTCATCAGCACATCCGTCAGCGGACTTGTAGCCACCCACAACGAACTTCCAATCGCCGGAGTAGTTGTTGGCGTCGAAGCCGAGGCTGGAAGGAACGCTGGCAGGTACGACAAGCTGCTTCATCACGCTTGGCGTGAGCACAGTTGCTCCCTCGTATATGCCTGCACCAGTACCAGTCTTGGCAGTGTACAACGGGTTGATCTGTGTGCCGCTGCCCTTTGTTGGAGCATCGCCACCAGTTTTGGCTTCGTTCTCGCTCACGCGATCATAGCCGTTATCACCCGAATTTCGTTTGAAGCGCGGGGGATTTGTGATGACAATGTGACGGAAGTTTCCGACCACACGATCTGCACCAATCCGTTTCAGCAACTCGCTGTTCTGAGCACCGTAGCGGTAATCTTGCCGCAGGTTTGAATCGGCGTTAATCAGCGCATTGCTTTGCTCCATACCGATGATAAGCGGGAAGATTGGGCCGTTGGGGCCAAGCTCCACGAATCCGTTTGAGTCACCTTCCGTTGCGCCAGACTCAATCAGCTTAATAGCAAGCTGGTCAAGGTGGGCTTGGGTTAATGCGATTGTATCAGTCAGGGCTTCTCCGGTGATGTCAACAACCCCGCCACCGACGGCAGTGTCGGACAGTGCGCCTGACGCCGCTAGTGTTACCTGACGTGAATGCTTCGCGTACTCGTTGGCAATCTTGTTCTCCAAGATGCGCTTCGAGTGCTTCGTGATTTCATCGACGTAAGCATTCAGGAAGCTGTCAATGTTGAACCGATATTTAAGGTTCTCTTTGCACAACTGAGGCCCGCGAATGCTTATGCGCTGCGGAGAAAAGTCGTACTGACTGAATCCCCACTCAACATCGTTCCAACTGCGACCGCAAAGGCCGTCACCGGAGTCCATGTTCACGAGGCCAGTGCCAGTAGTTCCAGAATCCTGAATCTTCTGCCAAGCTAACTCATCGTCAACAGGCATTGAGTTCTCAATCTTAAATCCAGTCTGAGTCAAACCCGTGCCCAACGGATAACTTCCTTTAGGCAGCGCATTCAACCAAACGGAATTGTATGTCGCCTTGCGATGTACCTCTTTGCCGAGGCTCTCACTGGCGGTCTTCATGCTATCAAAAAATCCTACACAGGCCATGATAGTTCCCTTTCCATTTTAGGTTGTAATAGGGGAGAAGCTAGAAGTCGAACGCCAACGGGGCGACGACAGACCTCTCCTGTCGTATCCGTTGGCAAATCGGTGTATTGCCTTGCGCTGCCAAAGCGCGGTAATGGCGGTGTGGGGGATTATGCTGGCCCCGTCAGCGTTATCGTTATAGCAGGTAGGACATAGGATGTCTACCCCTTTTTGAAAATAATTCAGTATTCACCTTGACACCATTTGTCATACAGGCTATGGTTGGGGGCTATGATAAATGTTTCAAAGGTTAAGGTTAAGGAGGGCGGCACACGCTATGTGGTCAATGTCCGCATAAATGGGCGGCGTAAGCGCAAATACTTCGCCACCAAGAAGGAGGCGGATAACGAGGCTTCAAGGCTGGATCGTGAACGCCGCGCACACGGTGACCAGTTCGCTTCCCTTGGTGAAGTGGAGCGGGCCGAGCTTGTCGTCGCGTTCCACATAGGCCAGAAGCACGGGTTCAGCGTGATTGATGCGGTCAAGGCTTTCAGGGAGAAGGCGGAGCTACGCGAGGCGAGACGGGTCAGCATAGGTGACGCTATACGGCGATGCCTCAGAGAGAAGTCCTCCTCTATCAAGATTAGTAGTTACGAGAATCTTTCCGGTGCGCTGGAGCGGTTCGGTGAGGGAAGGTGGAGCACCCCTCTGGATGAGATAACCCGATCAGACGTTTATGAGTGGATTGTGGCTGGCCAGCGGGCTGACGGGGAGCCGTGGAAGTCTCCTACGCGCAATGGCTACCTCGTTAACTTGAAGACGCTGTTCAACTGGTGCGTTGCCGAGGGGTTGCTGGACGATTCACCAGCCGCCAATATTCGGAAGTTCAAGCCCAGCGATGACGAGATTGCTGGCTGGGAGAACGAGAACCAAATTCTATCTGTCGAGCAGATGGATACCCTGCTTAACCACTTCAAGGACAACGACCCAGACCTGCTGCCTCGCATCCTTCTGGGCGCGTTCGCTGGTCTTCGGCCAGAGCGTGAGGCCGCACTGATGAGTTGGGGTTCAATCAACTTCGACGACCGAGAGATATTCGTGTCAGGTGCGCACGCCAAGGACAGGCAACGCAGGTATGTTCCGATGACTGACAACCTGCACGACTGGCTCCTGTGGGCCTACAACGAGAAGCTGCCGTTCGAGGTGGACGGCTGGGAAGACCGCTGGCAGGACGGTCGGCGTGCCATAGGCATGATTGGTGAGTCGTGGCCCCACGATGGGCTGCGTAAATCCTTCGCCAGCTACTACATGGCCGTCAACGGAGAAGACGCCACACGCGCCATCCTTGGGCACGGGTCGTTCGATATGCTGTTCAAGCACTACCGCTCTACCGTCAGGTGCGCGGAAGGCGAGAAGTATTTCGGCATAGGCTGTTAATAACACGCGATGTATTCAGTTGACATTCATAATGAACACATTAAAGTACGCGCAGTGATGACGACCACTACCACCCCAAAAGCCCTCACATTAAGGGTAACCGACAAGCAGTACGCTGAACTTAAAAAGGCTGCTGAATTAACAGGGCTAACGCTCTCCGCGCTGGTTCGTATGTGCCTCAACGCAGAACTTCAAAACCTCAAGGACAAGTATGCTTGTGGAGAGTGAAACGCTACCGTACTCGGACATGAATGAGCGAGCCGTTCTGGCTTGCTGCTTAACTGAGCCAGAGCTTGTTGATGAATCGGCTACGTCTTTGCAACCGGAGGACTTCTACGACCTTCGACACCGCAACCTGTTCAACACAATGCTTGAGGTTCGCGGCAGGGGTGAGCCAGTTCAGGTAATCACAATACGGAATTATGCTGAAGAGAATTTCCCGCAAGGTGTCGAGGCAGTTGGCGGTATCGCCTTTCTCGCCGGACTGCCTGACATCATCCCTTCGTCGGTTGGCTTGCCGAATTACGTTGCGGTAGTAAAGCGCAAGTCGCGGCTGCGAGAGATCGTATCCACGGCGAAGGGAATACTTTCAGAGATAAGTAATCAAAGTGGCGACGACGACTCCCTGCTGGAACAGGCCGAGTCCCAACTGACCAGCTTGCTCCACTCCTCCACTGATCGGGGCGGGGAAGTTTGTTTGCGAGATGCAATCGGTGAGACGATTGATGAAATCGAAGCAGCCTTTACCGCTGACGGCGGCTGCACAGGAATCGCAACAGGCTTCTCCGCTCTCGACCGCCTTCTCGGTGGGTTCCATAACGGAGACTACATCATCCTTGCCGCTCGGCCCAGTATGGGTAAGACCAGCCTAGCTATGTCCATTGCCGAGAACGTGGCCATCGACAACAAGATTCCGGTCGGTGTCTTCAGCATGGAGATGACGGCGGTCAGCTTGCTCAAGCGGATGCTGTCATCTAGAGCCAAGGTTGATGGGCATAGCCTGCTCACGGGCAAGCTCACTGAGCAGCAGATCAAGTCCTTAACAGTCACTAGCGGAAACATACTGAAGGCTCCTATCCATCTTGATGAGTCTTCGCACCTGACAGTCCCTGTGCTGGCTTCCAAGGCTAGACGCATGGTGTCACGGCACGGAGTGAAGTTGATCGTCGTAGACTACCTACAGCTAATGTCGGCCAAGGCGGATAGCAGGGTGCAGGAGGTGACAAGAATTTCTAATGGACTCAAAACTGTGGCGAAGGAACTCAACGTGCCAGTGCTTGTCCTGTCGCAGCTAAACAGGTCGGTCGAGCAACAGGAGCGACCACCCCGCTTGAGTGATTTACGCGACAGCGGCAGCTTGGAGCAGGACGCTGATGTGGTTGGCTTACTGCACCGTGCCGACCCTACCTCGGACTTGATTCAGCTACTTGTGCAGAAGCACCGCAACGGCCCAACAGGCGATGTTGAGCTTGAGTTCGACAAGTCAACTACCCGATTCAAAAACCCAGACTACTTCACTGATAATGCCTAACTGGACACAAGATGAATTCGACTCCTACCAACGGCTCACTGGTTCTCGCCATCCAAAATCTGGGACACGTCCCAGCGTTCAAGAACAAGAAAATCATCGCGGGCAAGCGGCTAATAACCGCCCCAAAGGCACGGCAATGGATGGAGCAGGCTACGAAGGATTTGTACTCACAGTTGAAATCCTTGTATCAGACAAAAGACGGCGCGACCTCGACGGAGCCTTGGCAACAATCTGCGATGTCATCGTGGCCGTTGGACGACAACTGGAAAGTGATACCGCACATCACTGTGAGGGTGAGGGTGGTGGAAAAGGGTAAAGAGGGAGCCATCGTCACTATCGATAAAATTTCCCCTTACTAGGGGCCAATGAAAACAAACAGAAAGAGAAAGAGAAAAAGAAATGGAAGCGAAGCAAGTAGTAGTAAAAGGTGTTCTTGAGTGGGCCAACTTGGACAAGCCTAACGAGATGTCTGGCAAGTACCAAGTAGACGTGTGCCAACTAGACAAAGACGCCGTTAAGGCGTTGAAGGCTATCGGCATCGAAGCTCAAGATGGAAAGGCTAAAGGTAAAGAGAAGAAGGGCTTCTACATCACGCCAAAGGCTACACGACCCGTCACCATTGTTGACGCGAAGAAGAACAGTATGGACGTTGCCGACTCTATCGGTAACGGCACTACGGCCAATGTTGCTGTGCGAGCATTCGACTACTCGTACAAAGGTAAGACAGGCGTTGGCGCAGGGTTGCAGGCGATTCAAGTCGTGGAACTGGTTGAGTACTCTCAATCATCAATGTTCGACGAGGAGGACGGCTACATAGCACCACAACCCGCAACAGCAGGAGGCGCGGATACCGCCCCTTTTGACGATGACGTTCCTATGTAGGAATGGATGAGCAGTCTGTAAAGGAGTTGCTGGCGGCGGTCATTGAACGAGCAGTCTTTGACCGTCGCCAAGCTCTGACCCGCGAATGGGTTGACTCCAATTGCAAGGCTACCCGTGAGTTAAGCGGAAGAGAGATGGAGGTCGTCGAAGGGTTGGATTGGTTCTTTAACGAAGGCGGCATTGAAATGGCAGTAGACATCGCTGCATTAAGGTTAGACGTAATTAAGATTAAGAGGAGGTCAAATGAAAAATACGACAGATACGAACGACGAGAGAAACGGCAGGCCATCGGCCAGTAGCGGCGAAGCTAATGAGGCTTGCCCACCACGGGAGAGAATGTCTCGCGGTATGCCGAACACAACTAACAAGGTCGCCCAAGCTGGTGACAGGATTCACGAAAGATTAGCTGGCAACAAAAACATCAAGCTCTCCAGTGATGAAGAGTATATGGCCAGCTTGTGCGAGAGGGACAGGGCGGCACTGTACAGCCTAGTCTTCTCAGGCTCTGAGGACGGAGCCACTCTGGTGGAGTCCATTGAGGAACGGAGATGGTACGCACGCAACAGGTTCAGCGGGAAGGCAGACGTGGTAGCTTGGAAGGGGCGCAAGGCTCTGATACTCGACTACAAGACTGGGCGCGTTCCTGTCTCTCACGCCAAGGACAATGGACAGCTACGTTGGCTTGCTGTGCTATGGAATCAACGCAAACGCTTTGACGAAATTACTGTCGCTATATCGCAGCCACACTGCGGAGCTATGACGACCTACACCTACGATGCAGCAGCACTGAAGAAGGCGCGGCTTCGTGTTATGTCAGCACTGCGTAAGATGGAGTCACCTGACGCAAGGTTCAGGGTCGGAGAGAAGCAGTGCAAGTACTGTCGCGCCAAATCAATATGCCCCGCACTCAAGGATTCAGAGATGACCATCAAGGCCATAGACAAGGTTGAGTCCCTAACGCCTGCTCAAATGTCTGGGCTTCTGGATGTGATTCCGATCATCGAGGAGAGGTGCAAGTCCATCAAGGCTGCGGCAACCACGATGCTTACGAACGGAGCGAACATTGATGGCTACACGCTGATCGACGGGCAAAGTAGAAGGAAGGTCACAGACCCGATGGGTGCTTACGTGTTCCTGACTGGTGCTGGGCTAATCGATGACCACCACTTCCTTGATGCGGCTACGATAAGTGTAGCCAAGTTGCAGAAGGCTATTGCCGAGTACAATGATTTGAGTGTCGGGGAGGCCAAGAAGGAAATGGAGGACAAGCTGGAGCTGTTCATCAAGACTGATCAATCCGCACAACGCATATCCAAGGAGTTAGCCTAATGCCGAACAGGATTTTAAGAGAAGGCATACTGACTAGCGAACGCGTCAACTCACTGTCAATGCCTGCGGAGCTATTCTTTCGCCGTCTCATGTCGGTCGCTGACGACTTTGGTCGCTACGACGGTCGATTATGCCTCATTAGGGTGGCTTGCTACCCCCTGAGAGTCGATGAAGTGACCGATAAAGACGTGGAAGGATGGATGAAGGAGGTGGAGAAAATGGGGCTAATAAGCACATATTTCGTAGGAAAGAAGCCTTATTTGGCTGTGACGGACTTCAACCAGCGGACGCGGGCAAAGAACAGCAAGTTCCCTGCACCGTCTGACTCGTGCCAGACACATGACGGTCATGTGACAGACAGTGGCGGTCATGTGCGCACGGAGACGGAGACGGAGACGGATACGCATACGGAGACGGTAAGCCCTTCGGGCGGGCAAAAAACTAAACGGGTTCCTTTGCCTAAAGCGTGGAAGCCTAAACCGTATCACGAGAAGCACGCCAAGTCGGCTGGTGTCAATCTGGAGGCGGCTCACGAGATGTTCGAGGACTGGGCCGTCGCGGGCGGCAACACATACGCCGACTGGGACAGGTGCTTCACCAACGCTCTGAAGAACTGGCTCCCTGACAGAATCAAATCAGCCCCCAAGCGCACGGCTACGGATGCCACAGGCGACAAGCTGCGCAGGATGGGGCCAAACGGCTGGGAGGATGCCGCTTGAATAACCTTACCGACTGCACGGCACATTCAATTGTTGCCAACCTCCTTTGCCGCAATAGCGGTTTCACAGGCAACACCGTGCAGTCACCCTTTAACATTATGAGAACACTAGAAACAAACCCACTACTAGACCCATTAGGTAACGACCGCATCGATCATTTCGAGGGCTACCTTATGCACCCAGACCCCATAAACGATGATGTGCATAATCACATTGGAAGTGTGACGATTACGAAAAAAGAATACGCCACCACCGAATCCATAGAATCTGTGGTGATCGAGTTCTGGGCAGAAAACCACGACAAGAACTTTGAACTGCACATCAGTATGGATAAGGGCAGAGCGCGGGTGGAAAGGATGCAGTCGTGAGAACACCAAACGAAATACGCGACAGCGCAGTACGGTGCTTCAACCAGACCGCCCCAGCAAAGTATGACATCGGGCAGGCCAAGAGCGAAGTCACCAACAACCTAGACAAACACCCAGACCTAATCGGCGCACTCCGCGAGGAATTGCTGGACGCATGGTTCTATCTTGGTAGCCTACAGCAGCAGGTAGACGACAAAGACCTGCGCATTGATAAGCTGGAGAAGGAACTGGAGCGATGGAAGGAGCAGGCAAAGCGATGAGAAATGATGACCTAGCGAAACGGTTCGTGGCGTTCCATATCAGTTCGCCAGAGACATGGGAGGCATACGAAAGGCTTTCCTTGCAGGCTATAGCAGGCGGGCATCATCGCTTGGGAGTGGGGGCCATAACAGAAAAGCTGCGGTGGGAATCTGCCACACAGTGCCCCTCCGACAACTTCCGCGCCTTCTACGCACGAATGTTCTCTTCGGCTCACCCAGAGCACAAGGGTTTCTTTGACAGAAAATCAAGCGCAGCAGACTACATAAACTACGAGCCACTGCTGGATTTGGTGTGCGTCAGAGAACCCAAGATGAGAGACATGGTTGCCGAAGAGGCACTTGGCTGGGAAGACCCGCAACTATCACTGGAACTGCATGGAGGGTGAGATGAACTGCTGGCACTGTAAGGCTGAACTGATCTGGAACTCCGACTTTGACTTTGAGGACTACGGGCTGGAAGGGGAAGGCATAGTCACCCACCTGAGCTGCCCTGAGTGCCCAGCCAATGTTGATGTTTTTCTCCCGACCGATGAAGAGTAACTACCCACACACGTTAAGCATGATCATAGACATAGCCCTGTGCCTGCTCACGGTCTGGTTGCTGATCAAACTGGCCACTTCTTGAGCGACAAACCAACTAACCAATCACCAATGAGCGACAACAACATCAGACCCTACGACAAGGAAGAGTGGCAGAAGATAGCACTCGGCTTCCTGCATGACCGTACTGCGCCGTCAAGTGCCCTAGAATCGGCTGCAATAGCTCTCCGTAGGGATGACCCCACATTAGCACAAAGCTGCAAGGAGGAGGCTTTACAGCGCAGGAAACGGCATAGGCCAATAAAGCCCTGAACAATGGGGGTTGGCAACGGATCAATTTTTGCCCCTTTGCAGCCTATAAGGGGGGTTAGTCTCAAAAGCTGACGATGCCTAGTTTCGTATATCAGCCATGTTTTCGTACCGGAGAAAACCCTATCCCACAAGAAACCCGAAGCCATTGCGCTACCGCCACCGCCCTGTTAGACTCCATAAATGCCAAGGCGGTATCCATCCAAAGGTAAGTTGATCAAGGTCTATTGGGACGATGTAACTGGCCACATTAACTCATACGCCAAGCGGGCCAAGCCTGCCCCAGCCATCTCAGTAGGATACCTGCACAGCGAACACGAGGACTACATCGTGATAGCCTCGTCTTACTTTCTCGAAACGGTCAAGGATGAGGGCGACCGTGAAGGAGACTTCACCGCCCTGCCCAAGGGAATGATCACAAAGGTCGAAGTCCTATAGGCTCGACTCAACCGCTACGGCCTTCTTCTCCATCTCAGCCCTAGTCGGCAGTGCCGCCATGACGTTGATGTTGATTAGCGGCTTATCAGCCTTGTCCTCGATGTTGTGTATCTTCCGCATCTGGTTGTCCAGCGTCACCCACGAATCAATAGCCGCTCGCATCTCACGCATATTGCCCTGCGTCATAGCCGTCACCGCCGCCTGAAACAACGTGTACAGCTTGTCACCAGTCTGTAGCGACCGATTCATATGCGCTTCACCATCTTTGCAGACAATCTTCGAGAGCTTGGAGTTCTGGTCGTCAGCCTGCTTCACCAACTCTTCCGCTACGGCCTCCCTAGCCTCACGGTGAATCGTGTCACGCTGCTCAAACCATTTCCCCTTTGAAGACTTCTGCGCTAGGTAGGCGTAGCTGACGCCCTTGTTG
>Ga0208919_1001789_pt1 | contig 11902 bp, 19 predicted proteins | sample 4_EtaG_FD_184076 | JGI IMG/M metagenome (GOLD analysis project Ga0208919, IMG submission 184076) | Marine viral communities from the Subarctic Pacific Ocean - 4_ETSP_OMZ_AT15127 metaG (SPAdes) (version 3) | ecosystem: Environmental > Aquatic > Marine > Oceanic | place: Pacific Ocean | collected...
TTTTACTATATCCTCTAAATCATCTTGCTCTAAAAATGGAAATTGTTTTACAAGTTCGTTTATAGGAACTTCTTTAACTTCACCAACGTAGTAGATGTCGTCAAAATATGGAGATTCTGTGTAAGAGTAAACTAAATCAGCAGGGTCAACGTAATTAATAGTTACACCTTCTGATGTGTTAAATTCTGTTTTTACAGCGCCAATACCTAAAACAGTTAAATCATAATAAAAACGTTTTGATATTAAATCGTAATTATTACCTTCCATTAAAGTTTTTATAGCTTGTTCTTCCGCTAATTCAATAGACTGCTTGTAAGTTAATTGCATGTGCAACATTAACTCTTCATCACTTTGCGGTAATTCTTTAGGATCGTTTTGTGTTAATTGCACGCCAAAAGCTTGCTCAGCGAAGTTTGTTAATTCTTTTGTTTGCATGTCAGTCATTAAAGACTGCATATAATTAGTTCTTTCTTCTACACTAAAAGGATCTTGAGAAAAAGCCTTAATATCGTACATACGATCGGTTAAACCATTTACAACTATATCGACAAACTTAGGTATAATAGGCACTGGTTTCCAGTCTAAATTTAAATAAGATAAATCACCGTTTATAGATAATTCATCTTTATATTTTTGTATTGGCTGTTCACCTCTTGCGTACAACCTTAAATTATGAAAATTATTTTTATTAGTAGTATATCTAGCTTGATTATAATCATTGTAAAACCACTCTGTTTCAATTGCTCTAGCAACTTTTAAACCATAATCATAACTTAATTTTTCAGCATCACTTACTACTTGACTTGGAAAATAACCTTTTATAACAGACTCTGCCATATATTTATTTTATTATTTTAGAACTATAGCCATCATTTTTATATCTAGCTATATTTATGTTTAATTTTTGTTTTTCTATATTTGGATTAGGCTTATATAAATGCCTATTACAAGCCATTATTGCTAATCCACTGCTAATAGAAGCATCAAATTTTGTACGTTTGTTTATATCAAACTTTGCCCAATCATTTAAAGTTCTATTAAAATACATACTACCGTGATTACCTGTTTGCATTAGGCCAACATGGCCTTGTATATACATTTCAATTGCCGCAGCATGCGCTTGTTTTATATCTTCGCTTGAGTTTGGTATACCACCTATTTCTTTTTCAGCTGTAGATAATTTATTCCATATTCTATCAGGTCTATTCATGCTATAACCCCTGTAACCTCTACGCCTTAAATAATATAGTAAACGTGGCTTGTTGTTTTCTGCAAGCATTGGCATACCATAAAATACTAAAGCCATAAGCACATCTTCAAAAAATATATCAGCTGTTTGTGGTCTAGCTAAATATTCTAAAAAAAAGTGATTAGGCGGTGCTTCTTCCATAGTAAATTTAGTTAGCCCATGTAGAGATCCTTTAGAACCTTTACCATCTACAGTTCCTGATATATCATAACTATCACAACCAAAAGCGCCTAAGTGCTCATTACCAGGATATTTTATACCGTTTTTTATTGCTATTCTATTTTGTAAATTAGTTGGTGGTACCCAACTTATTTTAAATCTACCTTTTGGATCTGGGTAAAATATAACCTGTGTGTCTTTTACCCCATTAACCCATTGAAAATTACCAACACTTAAAGCTGGTTTTACTTCTTCATTATAATCTATTTGCTCGTATAGTTTAACTAAGTTAAATATACTGTTTTTTGTTTCATCTCTAAATGCGTGTTCTTCAGTACGTGGAAACTGTCTGTAAAATTCATTTAAAGCGTCTTGATCTTGTTTTAAACCATCAGCCTCGTTTTGCCAATGGTCTATTATTCCATAATCAATTAATTCTCCGTCAGGTCCGTATACATCATTACTTGGATTATTAAAGATTGGATTTCCGTATTCATCAATAAATCCTTCGTAGTTCCACTCCATTGGGATAAAGAGAGAATAAAGGCCAGACTTTGTTTGTCCATTACGATTTCTTCTTGTGGCATCAGAGTCATAGTATAGTTTTTTAAAGTTATCTCCACCTTTGTCAAGGGCGTTGGAAGTTGAGCCCATCATGCATTTACCTACTATTCTACTACCTAGTCTTAAACATGTTTTTGTAACACGCCAATTATTTAGTATGTTATCAGGTCTTTCCCATTTACCACTTTCGTCATGTACTAACAAGGTAAGCTTTTCTCCGTCATAACTGTTATCACCTGTATTTTTCCAATCAATAGTAGTATCAAGTCCAACCAAGTCTTCCTGCTGTTCGTTTGCAGTAATCTTTTTACGCGTGAACTTACTTGCAGGAACCCTATAAGCAAGCTCAGACTTAGGTCTATCCATACCATCTTGAATTGGTTTGAAAAAGAATGGATAGTTGACTGATATTGGAACAACTTTGTCTGTAAACATTTTTTTAGCATCTGCACCACTTTTTGATAATATACCATATCTACTATCACTTGATATAGTAGCTAAGTTAACAGTTTCAGCTGAAGACATGAAGGAAAATCCAGACCTACGATTTTTAAGATAGCACATACCGTAACATCTTTTATCAGCTTTACAAGCTTCCCAAAATATATAAAATATTCTGTTAGCTTCTCTAAAGTCAGGCGCGCCTACATCTATTTTACTCCACTGTAGATACATATAATGACTACCAGTTATATAAGTTGGCTTACCATTATTGTTAAACCAAAACCCTTCATCTCTTCTTTTAAACTCCTCGTCTATGTAATCAAACCATTGATCTTTATGTTCTTCAGGATAAGATCTCCAGTCAAATATATTTTTAAGTCTTGCTAGTTCTTTTGGGTAATCTATTCTTTGCCACTTATGCTTGTTGTGCACATGCACTTTGGTTGGCACTTTTGGTAAAGCAATACGTAAACCTTGCACTTCAATAATTTCACCAACTGTACCGTTTTTTGATATAACGATAATATCATGTTCTTTACTATATCCATATTTCCATTTTTTGCCTTTATTCATACGAGTTATAGTCGTACGCTTAACAGGTTCAATTGTTTTAATTAATGTTTGTTCGTAACTCATCTTGATCTACCTTCGGCAAAACCTTTAAACACTTTGTCTTTTTTTTCTACTTCTCTGCCTTCAAGTATACTTTCTTCTTCTTGTATTCTGTTTAATATTTCAAATGCATCAAATATAGCTAGCTTTTTTGTTGCTGCAGCGTTTTTTAATCTATCAGCACTAACATCATCTTCTGTGTTTGTGATAATTTTTTCTTTAGCAACATTGATTAATTCTTCAACTGCCCTGTGCCCAGCTTGGATTATAAGCTTCTTCGTTTCCTTGATATTCATATTTAATTGTAATAAATTTAGTATATACTCTATAAAGTAATTCGCCATCAACAACAAATTCATAACTTGATTGCGGTGTAAAACCTACAAGATCGTTTATTTTAAACGTGCCGTCGGTATATTTTATAATTCCAGTATTCTCTTGTACTTCGCTATTGTTATAATTGTCTTGATTTTTTATTGGCTTAACCCAGCAAAAGCCTTTTGGAGTCAACCAGTTTTTATTTTGTTTGTATAAAAATATTTGATCAGGATATACAATATAAGTATTTTCATTAAAATAGTTTTTACTATTTTTTTCTATACCTTTTACATTATACCAACGTCTAAACACATTGTGATGTAATATTACTTCATCACCTTTTTTTATATTTGTATCGCCAATTATAGGTGTTGATATTACTTTTGCTTTTCTATTAACGTATTGATGGTTGAAGATTTCAGTGTTAATTATTAACTCTTTATCTTCAACCTTCTTTACGTTATCATATCTTTGTCCTATAGGCGTTACAACAAAGTTGTAAACGCTTTTCATTAGTATTCTAAATTATATTCAATAGACACTGCCATGTTTTTGTTAAAGTCTTTCCAAGGCAATACATCTTTATTTTTTCTAATATATATAGAAAATTTATTTTCTTCTTCTACAATATCACAAATAATATGACCACCATATACTTCTTGGCCTACAGCATAGTGCATAGCGTCGTTTTTATAATCTTTACCAATACTAATCTTCCTTATTAGCTTGCTCATCTTCTCTTATTATTTCACCAGTCTCAATGTTGACATTTATAGTTCCATAACTTTTTTCAAGTTCACTTTGTAAAAGTTTTAACTCATCTTGAAAACCAGCTACTTGATGACATAAGCCGTGCTTTGCTGTTTCGTGTCTACCAATTTCCATTTGATACTTGTTAATATTACTAACTGTTGATTGTAATTTATCAAGCTCTTCTTTTGTAATGTTTGTAGGTTTGAGGTCTACCACCTTTTCTTTTTTTTCCATTTTATTTAATTTAAGTTAATTTATAATCCGTGAATATCTTTTAAGTAGTAGTTCACGTCTACTATTTCTTGTGTTGTTAATGATCTTTGCCAAAGTGCTACTTCGTGTATTATTCCGTCAAAAAACTGTGACGAACCATCTTTTGTACCTAATATATTTAAATCAAAACCACCAGGATTTTCTCCTTCAGCTTCGTTGATTGAAGTGTCTGTGTCTGGTGTTAATTCCACACCATTTTTAAAAAACTTAAATACATTACTAGCACCAGCACTTCTGTTTAATAACACTAGCACTTTTGTACTAGTTGGAAAAGTAGAGCCATCAGAGCTAAAAATAATATCTGTTGTTACGTCACTAGTATCTGATCTAAATCTAAATGCATTAGTGTCTTTTATTGATAACAAATCAAAATTATCTTTACCAAGTATACTGTTTACAGTACTTGATTCTGTGGTTACAACAGCGGCAAAACAAAAACCTTGATTTTCATTTATTGTTATTGTATTTGCTAAATCATAGTGGTCGTTCTCACTTTCTTCAAAATCTAAACCACCATCAGATACCACAGCTTGATCACCTTCAGTACTTTGCGTTGCATGATTATTGTTACCAGATGAATCAGTCCATTTAGCAGCTGTTACACCAGTATTATTTTTAAGCCATAGAACTAAGTTTGCAGCGTTAGTAGTAGACATCGTAGCTTGCAACAAATCTGGAAATGCGTTGCCGGATGAATTATCATATATTAATCCTGAACTAAGACCTAACATTACTCTCCTATATAAGCTACTACACTACCATCACTAACATCAATTTCAGTCCAACGCCCATATATTACAACTCCTTTTGGAAAAGTAACTGAATCAACAACTTTACCTCCAGATCCTTCGTCTGTAGTTTCTGATCCACCTGCTAAGTCATGAGCTGGTTGCTCTGTGCTAATATATACATCACCTGTTTTAGTAGATACATCTGTCGCTGCAGAACCTGATACTAATATTCTTTCAGCAACTAAACCTCCGCTTGAATCAAAAACAGTATCTGTAAGCATTTGAACAGCTACAAAAACTTTTCCAGTAGGTGGTTTTATAGCATCGCTACCAGACGTAGTATAAGCACTACCTAATTGTCCGAAGCCATAAGAGACTTCTGTTGAATTTATTCCCATTATTTTTTTACTTTTTCTAGTGATCTACCACCGAAGTAAGCACCGATCACAGTTATTAATACTAATTGCAAAAGATCTACATATGAATCTTTTACATCGAATTTTATAAAGCCAGCGTCTATAAATATAAGTAACATTGTACATATTACTAAAAATATTAACACTAGCGGTCTTATGTTTTTACTTAACCACGAGTCAGAGTTCATATCTAACTTCCATCTTTCAGTTACTTGCTTTTGCATTTCAGCTTCGTAACCCATTATCATATCTTTTATTTTAGCTTGTGCAGCTAATTTTTCTTCTTTAGTTGTAGTTAGATTATCTAATACTCCACCTACATTTTTTACAAGTTCTCCAGCTCCTGCTGAAAACACTTTACTTAATATACTCATAATTTATTTTTTAATATCCACCACCTCCACCACTTGAACTACCGCCACTACTAGAAGAAGAACTCGGAGGAAGATTAGTATTTTGCTGTACTTGCGCACTTGTAGCGCTTTGCGTTGCTTGTCTAACTTGTATAGGTTGTAAAGGATTTGCTACTACATTTAAATTTGCTGCTTGTATATCAGCATGGCTAAAACCCGCCATATAACCTAATTGCCCTAACAAAACGTGAGTATGAAAACCGCTTATATTATATTGTCTACCCCACAACTCTGCTTCTTGCCTTGTTGTAAATAAAGGTATACCATCTATATTACCTATTAAACTCATACGTTTTGTTTTATTCCGTTACCATTATTAGCATCATGCTCCCAAGGAAAATCATCACTACCAGCTTCTTTTGCAACACCATCTACAATTATCATATCTTTACCATTAATAGTTTGTCTAGGGTATGTAACACCGTTAAACTTTACAAAGTCATCACCATAAGCTAGTTTACCTACGCGCATGTCTGTAGCATGTCTCATTTCGTGATTTATTACTTGTCTTTCTTCTTCACTACCAGGAGTTATATTACTATTAATATATATACTACCGTCCATGTTTGCTTCACCCATTATATTTTCACCTAATGGTTTTCTAACTACAGGCGTACCAGGAACTGAAGCGTTGCCACCTGACTCTTTACCAAAGCTTAACTTATTTTTAATTACACCATTTGCGGCATAATTACCCCTTTCTGATCCTAGTTTAAACCCCATTATCTATCAATATCTTTTATCATATCATCTATAGCTTTGTTATAAACTTTATCTGTATATGATTTGTTATTAAAAAAAGTGCTACGTTCAGATATAGGCAAGTCTTCTTCACCTAATAACACTCTATATATTCTACTTATCAATTGAGAACATTTAAACGACGTTTTAAATACTGAATATTTAATAGTTGTTCTGTTACGATGTCTCCACGTTTCTATCCAACCTTCACGCTTTAACCGTTCCCATCTATTTTTATCCCACGAGTATGTATATGTACCGTTGATAAAATCGTTTCGTGTAAATCTTTTTTTACAATCTAAATAAATTAATAATTCTAAGTCTGCGTCTTTTATCCCGTAAGTCTTACAGGCCCATTTTCTAACGAGCCTGTAATACTTAAGGATATTCATATCACGCAAATCTTGCGCGGTTAATCTCATTTAAGATTAATTTACGTCAGCAGCAGTAATAGTAGTAGCTCCTAAACCAGCAACAATGTTTAAAGATGTGTTAGTATCGTCAGTAATAACAATACACTTACCACTTTTAACAGATGCTTTACCTAAAAGATCAAGAATCTCTTTAAGTCTTAGAGCTGAAGTACCATCAGCACATGCTACAGATACAGCTTGCTTGTTTGCTCCCTCTAACGAAGCACAAAGTAAAGCATCGTCAGCTGCGTGCCAAGTTGTTTTAGACAACGGAAAAGCAGTAGCTGCTTCCGCTGTGTCTTTAAATAATACAAAAACTTCTCCCATTTTTAAATAGTTTTAATGATTAATAATTCGTTTTAATTTTTAAGTTTAAGGTTTATGGTTTGTGGTTTAGGTTTAATCTATAAAGTTATTACGATACTGTAATATGTGCTACATCAGCAGCATAACCAGATACGAAATAATTTACACCATTACTTACTATAGTAACTCTATCTCCTAATACTGCACCAGAAATAAATACTATTTCATCAACAGCAGTTTCTGCGTGAGTAGCAGCACCACCATCAGCTCCAGATACACCACCAACGATAGTGTCTTCAGCCGTGTTGTTTGCAATTGTTACTGCGTTTGCAGCAACTGTTCCTATAATAAATTCAGCGTTCCAACCTCTGTCAATTGTAGACATTAAAGGTAACGTAATTTCGTACGCAGACGCTTGGTTAATAATAAATGTAGTACCAGAATCGCTGTTTGTTAAAGTTTTAGCAGCAGCAACGTCTACAATATTCTTTTTTGTATCAAAAAATACTCTTCCCATTTTTGTTATTTTTTTAATTAATAATTAGTTTAAGCAATTAAGTGTCGGGTTGTAACAACTTAATCTATCAATACTACATCAACATTTCTGATAACATAGTATAGAGTTTCTTTATACTGAACACCGTGGCCTGCGTGTTTGTCGTAATATACAACGTCACCATCTTTTATACCTTCAACTAGATTACCAACAGATATAGCCTTAGCCTTTATATATCTATTGTCATCATCTATGTTTTCAGTCATTATAAGACCTGCCACTTTCTTTTGTTCAGTTTTAATTTTTTCTACGATTATATAGTTATTGACTGCTTTCATCTGTTCTCATGTTTGAAATTACACAATCAGCTGACATAATCGTTGTTGCTACACTTACAGCGTTTTTAAGTGCAGACTTAGTTACAAGCACTGGATCTACAATACCTGCTTCTATCATATTTATTTCTTTACCATCAACAACGTTAATACCTACACCATTACTAGGCTCTGAAGTTTTAACTATACCTGCATTGTCTAATATTGTTTGGTAAGGTGATCTTATAGCGTTTATTAAAGTTTTTTCAGCTTCATTAGCATAAACAACATTATGAGCTGCGTTTAGTAGTGCAATACCACCACCTGGCACTATACCTTCTTGCAAAGCTGCTTTAGTAGCGTATATAGCGTCTTCAACTCTATCTTTCTTTTCTTTTAATTCAACTTTAGAGCTAGCACCTACTTTAACAATACCAACACTACCTGATAGCATAGATAGTCTTTGTTCTAGTTTTTTCTTAATAAAACCATTTTTTTCTTCAGCAACTAACTTTGAAACTAAATCTATACGCTCTTGTAAATTGTTTTGATTTTCTTCTATTGTAGTTATAACAGTATTATTGTCATCTGTTGAAGCATACTCAGCTTCACCTAAGTAATTAATATCTATCAAATCAAGATCATCACCTAGTTCTTCGTCAATTACTGTAGCACCTGTTAGTATAGCTAAGTCTTCAGTAGTATCTTTTTTAGTAGGACCAAAGCCTGGTAAGTCAATAATGTTGACTTTTATATTACCTTTTACTTTATTCATCATTAATGCAGCTTTTACACTTTGTGCAACTGGTGCTACTATTAATAAAGCCCTACCTTTTTTAATTACATGCTCTAATATTTTCTGTATTTTACGAATATTAGGTATTTCGCTAGAAACTATTAGTATATATGGGTTTTCTAGCTCACATTTATGTTTTTCTGCGTTTGTTACAAAGTTTGACGATGTTAAACCGCAGTCTATTTGCACACCATCAACTAAATCTACGTAAGTTTCGTCAGTTGGTGACGTTTCCATTAAAACTACGCCGTTTTTACCAACTTTTTCGTAAGCTTCAGCAATAATTTTACCAAGTTCTACATCATTATTGCATGATATAGCAGAAACATTGCTTAACATGTCACCTTCTACGTCAATTTTTATGTTTTCAAGATGGTTATTTACTTTTTCAAGGCAAGAATTTATACCGTTTTTAATATCTCTTGTAGAAATGCCGTTTTTTTGAGCTTCTATTGCCTCTTTTAACAAAGCTTGAGCTAAAACAGTAGCTGTAGTAGTACCGTCACCTGCTTCTTTTACAGTGTTTTGTGCAGCTTCTTTAATTAAAGTAGCTCCAATATTCTCAACCGGATCATATAAGACTACGCTTTGCGCAACGGTTACACCATCTTTTGTAATCACCGGTTTGCCGCGTTGATCTTCGTATATTACGCACTTCCCTGAAGCACCTAATGTTGATTTAACGGCTTGTGCTAGTTTATCAACACCAGCTATTATTCGTTTTTTAGCTTGATCGCCAAAGTTTAAGTCTTTGACGATCTCGCTAGGTAAGTTGTATTCCATTTAATTTAATTTAATTTAATTTACTCGAAAGTTTTAATAACCTTTGGGCCTTTTGTAGCCTCTAACTTTTTTGAGAAATGGTCGATGCTTCCGTCAATTGCTGCTTCTGCACCTTCTATGGTTTCTCTTCTAGTTACATCGTGCCATTCACCTTCTTTTGTGTCAGACACTTCCGTTTGGTAAAAACCATTTGGCAACTGAGTTATCCTCCAGTTCTTTTTGTCTGCAAGATGTGTCCAGTGTTCTATAGTTTTTTCACTCGGTTTTTGGTTGCTAGTATATGTACTAGTCTTATAATATAAATAAGTCATTTTGGTTTTATTTAGGTTTACAGAGGAGGTTTATTCTCGTTTCGTACCGTGTCCTCTGTTTCCACGATTCGATTTTATGCTTGTAAATCTCTTTGTTTTATGGTCGTAGTCCTTTCCGCTGATGTTCTTTCCGGCCTTGATGGCAGCACGTCTTTTACGCTGATTTTCTGCCTTCTTTTTTTTACGAGCAAACGTTTTTGCAAACGCTAAATCTCTCTTTTTTTTATCAGCCGCAGCTTTAGGTGAAAGTTTTTGTTTTGCCATAGTATTATTATTACATAGTAAACGAATAATTTAAAAGTGTGACAATAGGGTGCTACTAAGGATTATTAATAGGCTTGTGTCATAAAAAAGTTATTATAAATATTGGACTGAATTATAGCGCCACTACCCCCGCCACGCCATGTGTAACCAAAAACGTTTTAGATATAGCGGGCCCCACCTTGTTTTTTCATTTTTATATAAATTTTTTTGTAAATTACTATTATAATTTTACAAAGTAAATACGAAACTATTTTGATAATAATAATGTAAAACGAAACGAAATAAATTTACACAATGAGAAAAGTCGCGCAGTACATACTAAGTAGTTTTTATAAATAAATAAACAATATACTTTTACAAACTAAAAACGATACTCATTTGATAATATAAATGTAAACAATGTATAACTAATAAATAAATAAATATGAATATATTAAAGTCAAAAAGATTTGTAGTAAGAAAATCTTTAATAGGTAAAAATCAAGTAATAGAATTTACAAATAAAAAAGGTGACACATATACTTATAATCACGACAAAGTGTGGGAAGTAATGAAAGATAAACTAGAAGCAATGCCATGTTGGCTAAAGTACAAGTCGTACACTGCAACTAACAACATACCATTAGTATGTAGAAACATAGAGTTAGTATAATAACTCAGACTCTAAACAACCACTCGTGAAGTACCGATTAGCGAGAGGTGGGTCAAGTCGCAACTGACACGACTTAAAACAATGTAAGTATAAGTAGTCTTGGAGCAGAGGTGAGTTCGATTCTCACGCTACTACTATGATAATAATAAATAAAATAACAGGTAGAGATGTTTCTCGTGAGTACCTTGCACTAATGAAAGGTATTATCACTAGAGATGAATTTGAAGTAATAACATTAACAAATAAATAATATATGAGTAAAGTAAGAGATAACTACTTAGCAGAAATAATAATAGTATTAGTAATAACTGTAATGTTAGTAAGTTCTTGTGGAAGTACATACACTTGCCCAGCATACTAATGATAGAAGATATAATATACTTAATAAAGTATACTTGGAAAGAGTCGTGGAAAGTAGTGTTAATATGTACTATAATAATATTGCTACTACTTTTTACAAACTAAATACGAATAAAGTAAGATAATATAATAAAATTAAATATGAATAGAATAAAATTCCTTAAAAACAACTACATACAACTAAACACTACAATATACCGACCATATACTATTTGCGAACTAGCAGATACTCGCTTCGGTCAAGTAGATGAAGATGGTAACTCTTATATCACTGAATGGTTTAACTACAAAGGCTTTACTTATGTCGCAGAATAAACTAAACTTAACAATAGAAAAAGCGCACGGTAATATGTACAAAGTAGAAATGCGTGACCACTACTGCAACTACTCTTGCGTGTATGAACCAAGTGTTGAACAAGCAATGAAGTATGCCGAGGTGTGGTTTGCTAATGCCGAAATAAGGCGTAAAGAAAATCAAACTCACGCTAAAGCAGTGATGGAAATGATGGCAATTGACAAGAAAGCAGGTATAAC
>Ga0208919_1001790_pt1 | contig 11897 bp, 21 predicted proteins | sample 4_EtaG_FD_184076 | JGI IMG/M metagenome (GOLD analysis project Ga0208919, IMG submission 184076) | Marine viral communities from the Subarctic Pacific Ocean - 4_ETSP_OMZ_AT15127 metaG (SPAdes) (version 3) | ecosystem: Environmental > Aquatic > Marine > Oceanic | place: Pacific Ocean | collected...
ACTTCCAGCCCCTGCTGTTAATGAAGCAGGTCGATAGAAATAATGAATATCAACAGCATAGTTAGAATTAGGTGTTGGCCCTAGAATAAAATTACCAACATCAAATTGTGCATAATAACGAGGAACGCCAGTAGTTGCTGGGTCGGGATTAAAAGATTGTACAAAATTTACATCTTTAAAAAGAAGAAACTCTTTGTCACTTCCGTTAGTTATACAAACACTATAAGAGGCTAAATAATCACTTGGTACAGCTAGAAATTTATTGCTTGCAGTCAAAGCTCCTGATGCATTTTTTCTAAACACTTCAAGTTGTGCAATTTTTAAAATTCGTTCTTCTGTATTTTTAATAAAAACATCAAGATTATTCACAAAGGTTGTCTCTGTATTTTCAGTATAATCCTGAATAGCTTGCTTTAAACTATCGTATGTAAAACTCATGAAATCACCACTGTAACTTTGCCCACATAACCTATAGTGTTCATTATGTTCTTTGGCGTTGGAAATATATTATCACCCACGCTTACAGAAACTGCACCAGCGTTGGGATCAGGGCGTGGATTGCGAAGTGCCTGCGCATCAGGAACAGCGCGTAATGGTTCTAGTTGAGGGTGTTTAGGTTCAAATTCATCTTTTCCAACTAAAAGACCATTCCACTCTTTACGCATGTCTCTTAACCGATAGCGAAAGCCTGATCGGTCAGAAATACCATATGCCCATTTACCTGTGGCATACTTAGACATAACGGTAATTCCTTAAATCTGGGGCTACGCGAAAAGACGCACGATCACGATCTTCATCCATAGCGCGGTTTATTTCTTCTTCATACAGTGCTTTTAACATCTGCATACGATCTGGAGCGCGTTTTATACTTATATAATAGGCTAAACCTGCTGCTAATGCAGGATAGAAACGAAACGGCACACCAATAGTGTTAACATATGTATCAGCGTCATCTAGCCTTGTTAATGCATCATAAATCACAACATCTGTACTATTATCAGGTAAAGGCCACAATTTTAATACAGGTGTAATTTGACGATCTACAAAAAACTGTGTCGGCCTAGATTGTGTACTTTTTGTTGGAATATTTAAATATTCATCACGACTAATACGATCCAAAGCAAAATCAGTGCCAGAGCGACGAACAACTAAAGAAAGAATGTCAATTACATCAGTCGCTAAGTCATAATCACCATCATTTGATGTAACAGTGAATGTACGTTGCTCAATAGTCCACTGATTCAAGCCACGATTTGCCCAATCAGCAAACATTAGATTAAGGGACCGTTTAGCCGTTTTTAAATCATAACCTGTGCGAACTTCCAAGCCACAACGCTCAAAAGCCTCTTCGATGTAATCAGCTACATCTAATTCAAAGTCTGTTGAGCCTGATACTGCCATTATTCTTCCTCATTATAAAGGTTATCAAATATTCTATTTACATCTAGTGTATAGTCTAAATCACTTTTTGAATAGTGTATATGTTGGGATGGCTTAAAATGTGGCGCTCCCTCACCAGTTTCAAACCATGCAGGATGCGTTACGCGCACACGATTGTTAGGTAAAGCAACAATATTACCCGTCCATTCACCTGCATCTAAAAGCTGTAAAACGTGGCTTTGTTTATGTTGTGCGGGATCATCAGCTATTTCTGATTCAGCATAATCTACTGTAAATAAGTATTTTGCAGGAAAAAAATCACTGTCTATCTTCGCTAACCAAGGGCAAGGTGTGGCTCTATCCATCACATAAACTGCATGATGGTATGATGAGCAATCCCACGGTTGAGCGTCATATGTGTTCATTGGTTCAGGCCATTCTTCTAAAGGCATATCAGCTACCAAAGCGGTTATAGGCATTCTAGCCCACATCGCACCGCCATGTACTGTATCCTCTTCCTCTCCCTCGGCTTCGTTTCCAGTAAACATAACTTGGAAACTTAAACATCTATTTGGCATAGACGTAACACCGATAACCATAGCATGAAGAAATTCGCCGTGATACTCTTCATGATTGTGAGTGTATTCACGGCGAACCCATGCCTTAAAATAAGGAATGTTGCTGTATAAATAAGACATTATGCTTTAGTTACTTTATATCCCATTTTTTTAGCAGCGGCACGAAGTTGTGCAACGGTCATTTTCTTACCGCCAGTAGCCCCGCCTTTTTTCATCATTCTTACTTTTTTACCACCAGCAGCACCGCCCTTGGACATTCTTCTTACCTTACCACCAGCAGCGCCACCTTTGGACATTCTTTTTACTTTACCGCCAGAACGATAACCCTTTTTCTTCATAGCCATGATTACCTCCTTATGACTGAGTTACAGCGCCTTTTGTGCGCTTTCTTCTGTTTGACATTACTTTGCCACAACCCCTTGCAATAGCAGTGCCGGGTATTTTCTTGCCATTAAACTTACGTTTAGACTTTGTTTCCACAGCACCTCCATTTTCCATATTACGAACCTTTGCCTTTTTTGTATTAGAAACAACAGTTTTTCCTTTCGATCCTGCTGCTTTTTTCTTACGAGCAGTCTTAGCTCTTTCTGCTTTAGAAAGACTTTGAGCCTTTTTACGAGGCAAACATCGGTCAGGGTTCTTCTTGTCTTTAGAAGTACCACACTTACCTTTTATCTTCCCATCAGTGCCGATGCGAACCCAATCTTGTTTTACCCAGTCTTTAAGCGCACCCATTTATTTTTTCTTTTTTCTTTTAGTAGGTTTAATAACTTTTTTGAGACTTTTTGCTTGTCCAGCATGTAAACGAGAAGCCTTTTTCAAACCTTTAATAACTTTTTTTACAGCAGCTTTTTTCTTTTTATTCATCATTTCTTTTTCTTCTTTCCTTTAGCACCCTTGGCGTAATTAGGGTCTTTACAGTATTTAGAAGCCGCCATGTTTGCATATGCACTTGGATATGTATCAAAAGTTCTTTGCGCCCATGCCTTTCCAGCGGGACATATTTTACTACCTTTTGATTTTTTTGAAGCAGCGCCACCCTTTTTATAATACGTTAAACCCCTTGGAAGACCATTTTTCTTTTGAGGAGGTTTTGAAACTTGTTTTCTCATTTGACTACGACCTATTGCCATTAACATTTCCAACGTTTACGAGCTTGCCGCAAGCGACTATTAGGGTCTTTAGCTGCTTTTGGAAACTTTTTCATTTGACCTGCTGAACGTGCGCAATAAGATTTACGCCTTTTTGCAGCCTTACTGCCTTTTTTAACTTTACCAGTTACAGCAGTTTTTAATTTAGAACCGGGATTTGCCTTACGATACGCAGCAACACCTTTTTTGGTCATTCCCGCCCCTTTTTTTGTGGGGCGGAAATTTTTTTTATTGCGCTTCGGCATTTTGTCAGAACGTTTAGCCATACTCTTTCCGCATAGACATTATGATTGTGTAAGTGTCTGCACTTGTGTGACCAACTGTTGTGAAAAGAACATCTCCATCTTTACCACTTCCAGCATTGTTAATTAGCCCACCAAAAGATGTGTAGTCATGATTACCACTTTGGTTTTCACCTAATTCTATACAGAACACATTAGAACTTGCATTCCAAAGAATCTGAACTTTCATACCAATACACTGCCACCAAATTTTTTCTATTGTGACACCAGTGCAAGCCTGACCACGAGCATTACTGCTAAGTGCGCTAACGTCTACTTTAACAACAGCAGACTCACCTGTGCCATCAGAAATATTAGTAAACTTCTGAACGACTATTTTTTCTCCATCTTGGAGCGTTTGGGTTGCTACAGCATCAGCCATATTTCTTACTCCTTATAAAAATTAAGAAGCATCTGATGAGCTTGAGATACCTATGAACTTCATAACTATAGTTGTATCACCGCCGGGATCACCAGAAACCACAACTTCAACCTCATCTGCGGTAGCAGTAGCGGCAGTTGTTGTGCCACCAGACATACCTAAAACACCGTTACATGGGAAAAAGCCTTTAAAACCAGTGCTGTTTACAGCCGCAGTTATACCATCCACAAATCCATCTGAATCTGCGTCTGTACCAATATCAACAAGGTTTACAGCGTTTGCTGCCGCAGTGGTTACAGCAATCATAACACCCATAGGGATAAAATTTGAAGGAATACCAATTGCAGCTTCTTTACCTGTAGTTGCACCATTAGCAACAGTTACTGTTGCGGTATATACAGATAAAGTCATTTCACTGGTAAGTTCACCAGTTGTAGAACTTTTAATAACGTTTTTAAATCCGTTTTCGGAACGGACTGGACCGTTAAAAGTAGTATTAGCCATGTTGTTCTCCTGTCTTGGCTAGTGTCAGTCGCACCATGCAACTGTCAGGGATAAATCAAGCATAACATAAATTATAAAAAAAGAAAGGGGCTACCGAAGCAGCCCCCTAAAGTTTACAGGGAGGATAACCTCACTGTATCACATTTTATGCGCCCGGAGAACCGAATACTGCGCGTGGGTCGCTAAAGCCGAAGCTATAACGTTCACGAGCCTTAAAGCGCATGTTGCCTGTATCGAAGTCAGCTTCCATGTTTGTTCTCATTGGAGAACGCTCAAAGTGCTTAAATCCGTTAGGCGCGTCAGTCTTTAAGAAGAACGCATCTGGGTCTGTTAAGAAATGGTTAATTGTATAACCTTCTGAAATCATACCCATATTACGAAGAGCGTTTACATCATTATCGGCTGTGCCAACACGCAATGTTGATTCCAACAAACGATCTGCAACGAATTGCAGTTGTGGTGGGATAATCAACTTGGTGCCGCGCAGAGCAATAATCATATTGCGCTCATCGACGAAAGTAGAGATGTCAATCAAAGCATTCTCAAGCGAAGTTTCGTTCAAGTCTGCTGCGGTTGACGGTTCATTACGGAACGTACCACCACCAGATAGTGGGTGATCAGTTGCGCAAAGTTCCTTACCATCGCCACCTGCAAAGTTGCTGTCAAACGCATTGTTTAGAACAGCAGCCGCTTTGACCTGCTTTGTGTGTGCCATAGAACGCGCAAGCGCCTTCGTATAACGCGCACCAAGACGATCATACAGGTTGTCTTCGATTGCTTCTTCAGTCAGTGCGAAAGCAAGAGCAACTGTTTCGTGTGAATAACGAGCAGTATACGCTTCATTTGCACTGTCGAACTCGACGCCAGAACCTTCAGATTTTGTGGGAGCATTCCCAAATCCGACCAACATTACTTCTTCTTCAAAAGCACGGTCAGATGTTTCCGTATCAAAGATTTCTGCGTGTTGATTCTCATATCGGTCATATTCCATACCGAATAGAGCGTTCAGGCCCGGCTCAAGTTCTTTGACGAGTTGGGAGCGTGAAATAGCCATAACTCAATCTCCTTATGCCAAGCCAGTGGTTCCACCACTGAACAGATGGTTATTAATTTTGACAATCACGTTAGTGTTTGCCGATGAAACATCGCTGTTCTCAGGGTCTTGAGAAATATCTATGGCTTTCAACGGCAATGTTGCAGTTGTTGCACCAGTTGATACAGCAAGCTCCAAACGAGATGTACCAGATGTGGTATCACCTACAGGAGATTGATCAACAATGTCGAAATTACCCGCTAAATCTGCAACAGGCATTGCTGCATTAGCTTGAATTTCGAATGTTGCACCCGGATCATCAATAATATTAGCCATGATGTCAGATGCAGAAATGCTACCGGGGTAGCTATTAGCAAAAGTGGGCTTGCCAGTTGTTGGGTCAGTATAGAAGCAGCCGTTAAACACACCAAGGATAAACCCTGATCCACCTGCTGCGACACGCTCAATGCCACCACCTGTTACCATTGCGACCATATCGCCTTGGAAGATGGCAGTTCCGTAGCCTGAAGCAATTCGGTAGCGATTTTGCTGCTGCGAACTAATACTTGTACGAACTGGACGAAGACCAAAAGAGGCGTCTTGATTAGCCATTTTTAGTTTCCTTCAGATTATCCGCCCTTTCGACCAGAGCCGAACGAGACAGAAGATTTACGTTGAGGAGCAAGTTTCGGCATAATTGGATTGTTTTCTTGCATCCAATCATTATCCACTGCATCCATTTGATTTTTAGTCACACCTTTATAGTGATCTTTCCGCTGCTGAACCAATTCGACGGGCATTCGTGCGAGAACAAGTCCACCGTTGCCAATGACACCAGCGTTACGCCCTTCGTCTACTACAGGTCCGATCCAATCTGGGTAATCCTCTGCGCGAACGAGGTCCCAGCCTTCTTGCCGTTTCTTATGAACGTTTGTTTTGTCATCAAATTCCATCACAGATTCACGAATCCAACGATGAACATATCCGATGGGGGGTTCAGGGGCATCCAAGGCTGAACCGGGACGCCATTCTGTTACGCGCTCTGTGCGCTCCCGCGATTCTACTTCGCGTGATGTCCTATTAGCCATATCAATTACTCCTGTCTTTGCTCTAAACGAGCAACTTCTTTTGCATATCTATCTAATGGGATACGCATTTTTTTGGCAAACGCCACTTGACCCGGCGTTAATTCCACCGATTTCTTCCGCCCTGATTTTACTGACCGTCCGTTTCCAGACGCGGGAGCAACAGTCTGAGCGTTGGACCGTTTCTCCTTAAACTTTTGAGGCATTTCTGTACGCATACGAGTGTCGATTTCTTTATAATAATCGTCACCAGTAGGGTCATAACCTTCCTCTAATACTAATTGTTCATGAATTGCTTGTGCAGCACGAGTCATTAGTCGATCTTGACCAAACCACTCGTTCTTACCTAACCAACTCTGCAATTTTGGATCGGGGGCTTGTTGTGGAGCCGCCTGCTGTTGTTGTGGTTGTTGAGCTTGCTGTTGAGCAACTTGTGCTTGCTGCTTTGCAATCTGCTGTTGTTTCGCAATTTTTGCTTTTTGAACGCGTACACGCTCTTTAGCTATAGCAATCTTTGAAATGGCTTCTTGAGCATCGGCAACCTTTTCATAATCGCCTGCCTCCATAGCTTCAGCTAAAGCACGTTTAGCCTGAGACTCTTGAGCCTTTAATCTTCCTTCTGTTTCAGTATTGTAGCCAACACTCATTTGCTGCAAACGCTGTTTCATCTGAGCGTTTTCTTGCTGCATGTTTTGAGCATACTGAACAGCCGCTTGTGCTTCTTCAGCAGCAGCATGTCTTTTCGCAGTTAATTCTCTAATACGTTTTTGAACAGATTGACTATAATTATCTAATTCTTCATCTCCAGAAGACTTATCTTGAACATTTGTTCGGGTTTCTTCTTTGGAGTCGTCTGAAGAAGCCTCAACTGTATCTTGGTCATCATCAAGTTCTACAGATGTATTTTCTTCAACCTTTTCGTTTTCACGAATATCTTCAGACATAGACATTTCCTTGTTCTCCCTTCACTTATACATATGAAATGTCTTTGGGGTCAAGAATCGTTGCAATAATATTATCGTCATTTATGATTCTTACCTCAAGACCTTCCACTTTGAACCTATTTCCAGCATATCTTCCTATAAGAACCCAATCCTTTTCATTACACCAAGGACCATTTGGGAACTTTTGGGAATCTTTATATGCGTCTGGACCTAGCTTAACGACATAAGCCGCTACAGTAGCAAAGGATTCACGATCACGAATTGCATCGGGAACAATAATGCCACCTTTTGTTTTTTCACTAGGATAATAAGGAATGATGAGAACACGATATCCTGTTGGCTGTGGTAATCTTTCTATCGCTGAACTTTCCATCTGAGATGGATCATGCTCGTTTTTACTCTCCGCACCTTTACCAAAAGCATTTTCTATAGGTTTTGGTATTTCTGCGTTTTTATTTATCTTTTTTTGCGCCCGTGCCACATACTCTGGCACAACTAATTTATTAGTCATCTGCGTACTCTATGCCTTTCATCGCGGTTTTAATTTCTTCTTCAACGTAGGACATTCCGCGTATTTCGCCTACGATGTACCGATACTCGTCAAATGCTTGTATCGAACCATCCGCGAGCTTGTCTTTTAGACGCACATCGCGCTCACGAATGTTTTTTAACAGATATTCTGCAAGATTTAGTGCGTCCATACCGCATATAGTATGCGATTATACGGGAAACACAAGTATTAATACCAAAAAATCAGAAAATACCTTGGAATCTCTGGGGTCTTGCAATTTTGCTAAATCTACTTAGACTTTTTGCTTGCTGCTTTTTTCTTTGTGGCTGGTTTTTTTTGAGCTTTTGGCTTTGCGGCTGGCTTTTCAACCCACGCTTCGTTTTCTGGGGTGTTTGGGTCATCTTTAACAAAGTGTCCATCCTCATCACGCGCTCTTACCATTTCCACAACAGGAGCCTTTTGAACAATGTTTGCAGCAGCACGTTTCGCTGCACGAATTTGCTCAACCATTTTTTCTCTTACTGATCCCATTTTAATTTCCCTTCATGCTTGAGTTTAGAGCCGCAATGTCTCGCTGTGTTTGAATGCGATCCTCTGCAATTCTTGTTTTATCGGCTAATGCCGCTTCTGAAACATCAATCCTTTGCTGTGCAGTTAGAATATCATTTTGTTCTTTCTCACGTTCAAATTCTTGTTTGGTTTCAAATTCTGTTTGTTTACGCTGCATGTCTGCTGCCTTCAGTTGCAGTTCTTGATTTCTAATATCCACAAGCGGATCAGATTGCGGTGGAGGCGCTACCGCCTGTGCAAGCTGTTCTGTCATCTCAGCAATTTTTTCAGCCGCAAGAGAGTCTATCTGTGGCTTCATTTGCATCATAGGATCAGCAGGTGGCTGACCGGGCTGTGGCGGCATCATTTGAGCTTGTTGCTGCATCATCTGCATTTGCTCTGGAGGTATCTGAGACATAACCTCTTGCTGTGCCTGCTGTTCAGCCATCAAGCCAATATGCTCTTGAATATGCCCTTGCAATGCCATAATCGACTGCGGATTTAATTCCATAGCAGGCGTAGACATAACAGCCATATGCGTTTCGATGTGCGCTTGGTGATCTTGGTCAGGGAACGCTTGTAATGGCGCTCCCTGCAATGCCATTTGGTTCTCTTTCGCAGCGTTCATAGGCTGCGGTTGAGGTGGGGGGGGAAGAATGGCATCTATGTTGGTCACACCAAGAGCTTCATACATCTTACGGTACGCTGCATATAATCCTTGCGGACCGCCATGTATTTGTGGATTTGATTGCACTAACTGTAGTTCAGTTTGCGCCAAAGCAATCCTCTGCGACATAGAGAAGATATTAGGATCAGAAATAGGTAAAACATCAATTTGACCTGCAAAGTCCTGCACAAAAATCTCTGGCCCCATCTGCATATCTGCTTGATATGGATAAGACTGAATTGTTTCTGAAAAAATTCTGGCAAGTAGTTTAAACTCAATCTTCTGTGAGTAATGCAAACGTTTGTGAATTGCGGACATAACCTTTGTACCGCGCTCCATAATTGCCATCGTCGTGCCAACAGGTGTATCACCGCCCATTTCACCAACCTTGAGGTCAGCCATAGAAGCAAAACGGCGTCCTGCATCCACTAGGGTTCCCAAAAGGTTATAAAGCGTCCCTGAAGGTTCTTTGAAGGGGAGAGGCATCAAGGAGCCTTGCAGGGTGCCTCCAACCACATCAATATCGCGGAACTCACCCGGCTGAAGGGGATTGTCTTCATCGCGGATACGAGCGCCACGGGCTTTAAAGCCTGCTGGAAGATTGGAGAGGGTGCCTGCATCAATAAGCTGACGCAGGATCGACGTTGACGCTTGAGCCAACCCACCAATCATGTGAGTCAAGCCAAGGCCGTAGAAACCAAGACCGGGCAAAAACTTGTAATGCACGAAGTATTGCTTCGCACGTTTCATTGGGTCCGTTTCCATAAAATTACGACGAATAGCCAATACTTCGCCAGAATCAGCAATGATTGTGACGATGTATGGCAGTTTCAAACCTGTTGGTTCTCCATCTACTCCCATGTCCTCAAAGCCCTCAATATCAAGGCTTGTGTGAACTTCATACAAAGTTAAATCTTCAGAAGGTCCACTTGGATGAACGCCCTGAATATCGTTAATTGACTCCTCAACCTCATCAGCCATATCGTCTTCACCGTACCCACCAGTAGGTAAGTCGATGTCACGATAGAAACCAACGATCTGCATTTTACGCACTTCGTTGGAATCCATTGTGATACGATGAGTGATACGAGGAGAAGAAACCAAATCAATCGCTCCATAAGGAACAACTAAATCTTCAGCGTGAATAAATTTACTTACCGCACGTTGTTTTAGTGGATCAAAGTAAACTTTCTTAAACGTAGAACCCACAACAGGAAGGTAGAATAGCATCTGATCTAACTCAGGATCATACTCTTCCATCTCATAGGTAATCATATAATTCATATAATCTTTGACGCGCTCAGATTGCTTTACAAGCATTTCATTCTGCGCACCAATAACAGAAGTGCGTACAGGACCAGTTGCAGGTAGCAACTCACGATACGCCTGTGCCTGAAACTGCGTGACAGACTCAGCCAATAATGGATGAATAACGCCAGAAGAACCTTCAAACGGCTCTGTACGATCCTCAGTCTTCATACCAAGAAACTCTAAGCCTGTTTTGTATGTATCTTCCCAGTCTTCACGAGAAGCCAAATCATCTTCAATTGAACCAACTAAATCAGACGAAATTTTACCTAACTCAGCCTCATCAATAACGTCAGCCAAATTACCATCAAACGGAACATTCGCGGGAATAGCAGCTTGCTCCTCAAACTCACCCACCACTGCACTACCATCGTCAAACTCTGTGACACCGGGCTGCGCTGGCAAATCAATTACGTTTTGAAGAGATTCGGCTTCTGCAACCATTGGGTCTTGGGGCAATCCGCCCGCACCTAATCCACGCTCTATAGCCATTTAATCTTCCTTATCTTCAATCACCGCCCCACATGTGGGACAAGTAATAGCAAATTCTTCTGAGTCTTCATCTGTTATAACTTCGTCAACAACTATGACCTCATCTTCAGGTATGTCATATACTGGCATATCATCATAAGGTAGATGAACGTCTATTGTGATCTTAGGCATTACCTTGTTCCTTCGAATTTAAGACCACTAATTGCTGCGCCACCGCCTCGTGACTTGCCACCACTGGTTGCACCTTTGGTTGAAGCCTTTTTGGGTTCTGGGTCAACTTCCGTTAAAACCCCATCCCTTTCAACGCTTCCGCCTTTTATATACATAGAGACTTTTGGCTTGTTAACTGCGCCACCCTCCATGTACTGCATAGCAGCTTTAGGGTCCATTTTCTGCTGCACTGCTTCAGGCAACATTGAAAAACCTTTATATTTTTTTGGTGTTTTTGCCATTATTTTAATCCTTTGAAATTACCGCCACGACCTTTCATGACGCAGCCCTTCTTGGGTTTCTTTTTGGGTTTTGTGCTAACTGCACCACCGCCATTAAATTGTGCGGGTTTTTTGCGAGACATGCCTAATTGTCTGCGTAAACGCTCTAGCTCAATTGGAGACATCATGCCCATCTCGCCAGCCTCAAGAGCCTCCAACATACCTGCACGATCCATACGCCGTTGACGCTCCATGTCTGAATCCGACATAGAGTTTCCTGATTCTTGAATCATCATTCTTCTTATTTTATTTTTATCAGCATCTGATATGGCATTACCTTTTTCTTGAACCATCATTCTTTTACCCATTTGAGGACGCGGTTTCGGACGCGGTGATGATTTCATTCCTGACCCTGCTGCCATTCCTGCACCAGCGCCTGCTGCACCACCACCCATCGCTTTCATGAGCGCCTGCATTATTGCTTGTTTTTGATCAGCCATAAAAGCCTCCTATGATTGTCCTTTAAATTTCGGCCCACGGCCCTTCATTACAGCACCGCCGTTGTTAAAAGCACGGGGTTTAGTTTTATTTTTTTTATTCA
>Ga0208919_1001792_pt1 | contig 11895 bp, 6 predicted proteins | sample 4_EtaG_FD_184076 | JGI IMG/M metagenome (GOLD analysis project Ga0208919, IMG submission 184076) | Marine viral communities from the Subarctic Pacific Ocean - 4_ETSP_OMZ_AT15127 metaG (SPAdes) (version 3) | ecosystem: Environmental > Aquatic > Marine > Oceanic | place: Pacific Ocean | collected...
ACGTTGGAGACTGATGCACTGTCTATTAATGGCACAACGGTTACGGCTACGGCAGCGGAACTCAACATACTTGATGGCGTTACAAGCACAGCCGCTGAATTAAATATACTTGATGGTGTAACTAGCACCACAGCAGAACTAAATATCCTTGACGGTGTTACGTCTACAGCAGCAGAAATTAATATTGTAGATGGAGACACTTCAGCAACTTCTACTACTCTTGCAGATGCAGATAGAGTTGTAGTCAATGACAGTGGTACAATGGTTCAAGTTGCTCTTACTGACTTTGAAACATACTTTGAAAGTGCTTTAGATACTTTATCAAATGTAACTACTGTAGGTGCTTTAAACTCTGGTAGTATTACTTCAGGCTTTGGTGCTATTGATAATGGATCATCAGCTATTACTACTACAGGTACAGTAACTTATGGTTCTTTAAGTGATGGTTCAATTACCATTACAGCTTTTGTAGATGAAGATGATATGTCTTCTAACTCTGCAACACTTGTACCTACTCAACAGTCTGTTAAAGCCTATGTAGACTCTCAAGTAACTGCACAGGACTTAGACTTCCAAGCAGACTCTGGTGGCGCACTGAGCATAGACCTAGACTCAGAGACTCTGACGTTTACTGGTGGTACTGGTATTGATACTAGTGGCTCTGGTAATGCTGTGACTTTTGCTATTGATAGTACAGTAGCAACGCTTACTGGCTCACAGACTCTTACAAATAAATCACTAACTGCACCTACGCTAACAGGTACGGCTGTAGTAGCCTCTTTAGACATCTCTGGTGATGTGGATATTGATGGTACTTTAGAAACTGATGCGTTGTCTATCAACGGTACTACAGTAACTAGTACAGCAGCAGAACTAAATATTTTAGATGGTGTCACTGCAACTGCTTCTGAATTAAACATAATGGATGGAGTCACTGCAACTACAGCAGAACTAAACATCCTTGATGGTGTAACAGTAACAGCGGCAGAAATAAATACTTTAGATGGTATTACAGCAGTACTAGGCGAACTAAACGCACTAGACCTTGGTAGCACAGCAATAGGTACAGCAGTAGCTTCTAAGGCTGTTGTGCTTGATGCTAATAAAGACTACACAGGCATTCGCAACTTTACAATTACTGGTGAGCTAGATGCTGCTACGTTAGATGTTTCAGGTGCTTCTGATCTTGCAGGAACAGTAACAATTAGTGGAGCAGGATCTAATTTACTAGTCGGCGGCACTAGTTTTGATAATGGTAATTTTTCTGGAAGTGCAAACGGTATAAATGTTTTTGACGCAACACATCCTATTATGTTGCTAAAAGAAACAGGAAATGATAATACCTTTGAAATGGGTTTGACTTCTTCTGCTGCTTTTTTAGCGACACAAGACGCCATCCCTATGAAGTTCGCAACGAGCGATACAGTCGTTTTTGAAATAGCAGCAGATGGTGCTCCGTCTACTCCGACAGCAGGAACATCCAACCTACGCTTAGGCGTAAACGCTGGCGACAGTATAGCCTCTGGCGGCAACTATAATACTGTCGTGGGCGATGAAGCGGGTACGGCAATTACTACGGGTGACGGTAATGTTGCTTTGGGTTATGCAGCCCTGCTAGTGGAGGATACGGGTCAATATTCTACTGCCATAGGTTATGAAGCGTTAGCCAACCAAAATAACGACGCTGCAAATTACAATGTGGCGGTTGGTACCCAAGCGGGTAGAGCAGTCACCACGGGAACCCTCAACACCCTTATCGGCTCCCTAGCTGGAGATGCCCTTACTGTCGGAGAAAGAAATAGCATATTAGGCTACGGTGCTTTGAGCGCAGATACATTAGGTGGTCAATCAGTCGCTATTGGTTATAACTCCTTAAACGCACAAAACTTTACAACAGCTACGGACGCACACAATGTCGCTATTGGTTATAGCTCAGGTCTGTCAGTCACCACGGGAATTAAGAACGTTCTCGTTGGGGCGCTCGCTGGTGATGCGCTGACTGATGCTGATTTTAACGTAGCTGTGGGTCAAGGCGCTTTAGGCTCAGATACTCTGGGCAGTAGAAGCGTAGCTATCGGCTATCAAACGTTAGTCGCGCAAAACTTCACCACAGCTACTGACGCCTATAACACCGCTGTCGGAATGTTTGCGGGAGGTTCAGTCACCACGGGAACTTCTAATAACCTTGTCGGTGGATTAGCTGGTGATGCGCTTACTACTGGATCATTTAACCAAGTTCTAGGAACGGCTGCATTAAGTGCGGACACATTAGGAAGCAGATCAGTGGCAATAGGCCATGCTGCTTTATTAGCACAGAATTTTACTACTGCCACAGACGTTTATAACATAGCAATTGGTCATAACGCAGGTCTGTCAGTCACCACGGGAGTTCAGAACACCCTTTTGGGTGGTCTAGCAGGAGATGCCATTACAGATGCTGACAGGAACGTGGCAATTGGTTATAGCGCCCTTACTACAAACACTGTTGGCTCAGAAAGCGTAGCAATTGGTGCCTTTGCTCTAAACAGTCAAAACCCCGCCACAGCCACATCTATGTACAACGTGGCCATAGGACACAATTCGGGTTCAGCAGTTACCACGGGAGTTGAGAATACTCTGATTGGAGGCCTAGCTGGTGACGCCTTAACTGATGCTGATTATAACGTAGCTGTAGGAAGGAGTGCGCTAACGTCTGACACTCTAGGTAGTCGTTCAGTTGCTATGGGTTATCAGGCATTGGCATTTCAAAACTTTACTACCGCGACTGATACTTACAACGTTGCAGTTGGGCATTTAGCAGGTGGAGCAGTCACCACGGGAACCCAGAACACCCTGATTGGCGGTCTAGCTGGTGATGCTTTAACAACAGGCGCAGAAAACGTAGCGATTGGCGCGTTTGCTCTTAGTGCAGAAGACGGTCATGGTAAAAATGTAGCTGTAGGCACGCAAGCACTTCTTAGTCAAAACGCAGGAGCAGACGCTCATAACACAGCCGTAGGGTATTTAGCTGGTAAGGCAGTCACGACGGGAATCCGCAATACCTTGATTGGATCTGGTGCGGGTGATGCCATTACAGACGCAGATAACAATGTTGCTGTAGGAACTGATGCGTTAGGAACGAACGTATTAGGTACAGCGAACATTGCTATAGGCAGATTTGCCCTTGGAACCATGAACCCTGCTACCGCTTCGGAAACCTACAATACCGCTGTGGGCGCAGATGCAGGTGGAGCAGTCACTACGGGAATCCGCAATGCTCTTGTTGGGGGCTTGGCAGCAGACGCTGTTACAACAGGCGCATACAACTCAGTATTAGGTTTTGGAGCGTTAACAGCGGAAACAAGCGGAAGTGCGTCCACTGCTGTCGGTTATCTTGCTTTGGCCGCTCAGAACACTCAAACCACAAACTATAATACGGCGGTCGGCTATGAGGCTGGTAACGACATTACCACGGGGGTTGATAACACTCTTATTGGAGCTGCCGCAGGTGCTGCTCTTCAAGATGCAGATTATAACGTAGCAGTAGGTAGAGCAGCCTTAGACTCAGATACTCTTGGGTCACGCTCAACCGCAATAGGTTATGCTGCTTTACAAAACCAAAACTTTACGACAGCTACAGATACTTACAACACAGCACTGGGCTTCCATGCTGGGTATGCAGTCACCACGGGAACCTCTAACACCTTTATAGGCGCTCTTTGTGGAGACACAACTGATGATGGAGCAGGTAATACAGGCGTCGGTGAGTCCGCTTTAGGCGCAAACTGTGGTGACTCTAATACTGCTGTAGGTCAGGTTTGTCTTGAAAGCGTTACAGGCAGTGATAATACAGGAATAGGTGCTGGTGCTGGAAACTCTATTAACTCTGGCTCAAATAATACCGTTGTAGGACATGATGCAGGACGATCAGGAAGTCCCGGCGGCAACCTTACGACAGGCAGTAACATAATTGTTTTAGGTGATGAAAATGTTGCTAATGCCCATATCCAAGTGGATTGGACTGTTGCATCAGATGAACGTGACAAGACCGATTTTGTAGACTTAGACCTCGGCTTAGATTTTGTAAAAGCTTTAGAGCCTGTCACCTACTACTGGGACAAGCGTTCTAAGTATGGCGACAAGTCTGCTGAAGATTATGACTTAGAAGCACAGACTCCAGACGGTACTCACAAAGAAGATTGGATGGACATTGGCTTCAAGGCTCAGTCTGTTCAAGCTCTTGAAGAAGCCGCTGGATATACAGCATCGGCTAAGAAAAACCTTACGGTATCTACATCAGACGATGGCAAGCAAATGGGTCTTCAGTACAGCAAGTTTGTACCAATCTTAGTAAAAGCAGTCCAAGAACTATCCGCACAAGTAACGGCTCTACAGGCCGAAGTAAACACCCTTAAAGGAGGCTAATAATGGCTGAATCAGAAGCACGCTCTGATGAGCAAAAAGCACAGGACTACTCAGCAATGCTGGGCAGTGTAAGCGTAATCACAAACTGTCTTGATGATGACAATGACTTTTGTAACGACATGACAGGTGAAGAAAAGAAAGAGCGCGTTATGCGTAGCTCTGGATACCTGTCGTTTATGAAAGACTTGGACGATTGGGGCAGTGAAGATATGTCATCCATTGATGCAGCGATCTCTGCTGCTGAAGCATACGAGGCCTAATCATGGAATATATATTTGACGTATTCAACGTACTCACCGCTGCTGTAGCCTTAGCGTCAGCAATAGCTGCCTTAACACCTACGCCACAGGATGATGTTTGGGTTGCAAAGGCATACAAGCTGCTAGACGTAATTGCACTTAACATTGGCAAAGCTAAGCAATAGGTGAAGACAAGTATGACTGTTAAAACTGAAATGGACATAGCTTTAGAGGCTTTAGACCGCATAGCTGAACATGAAAGAGAATGTGGTGAGCGTTGGGCTGAAGCCGTAGTAGAGTTACGAGAACTTCGTAGGGTTGCTGACAGTCATGCAGCACGATGGGAAAAGTTGGCTTGGTTAGTTGTAACTGTAGTTGTTACAGGCGCAGCTTCTGTAATTGTTACACAGCTAGGATAAGACATGAGTAAGAAAAGAACTTCTAGAAATAATAAAAAAGTTTTAAAGGCTTTAAAGCAGAAAAGAGTTAAATATAATTTAGGCTCTCAAATGCGTGATCGCTTAGCAAGAACATATGGTAGAAGAGGATTTCAACAAGTTGAAGCACCTCCTCCTCCAGTTGATAAACTTGAGCCATTTAAACAACCCTTAAAAGAAGCAGCACCTTCAGGACAGTTTGGTGTAGAGGCTGCTCCTGCTGCTCCTGCTCAAGCTAGTCAGCCACAAGCGCCTAGTGCAGGGGCGAATCTTATACAGCAAAACTTTGGTGAACCTTTTGTTCCTTCTGCTGAAATGCAACAAGAATTACAAAGATTACAACAGGCTCAAGCTGCTGCACTTTCTCAAGCTGCTAAACAAGGAAAAACAGGGCAAGGAACAATTCCTACCCAACAGCCACAACAACTTAGTAATGCTCAAACAGAACAACTAAAAAAAGTTAGCGCAGAAGCAACAAAAGTTATGAGCAGTCCTGAATATCAAAGTCTTTTAAAAGAATATGAAAATACTAAAGGCGACCCTAAAATTCGTGAGCAGCTAGAAAGCATGGTACAGCCTTTTGAAGATCAACAAAAAGCTATTATGTCACAGGCAGAACCACGGTTTACTGCTCAAGCCCAGTCTGCTGGTCTTTCACAACAGTCTGCTGCACCTGCTCAAAATACTGTAGATAAAGAACTTTTAAATTACTTTAATACTAATGAGGTTGCTCAACAGCAAGGACTGAGTGCAACCTTTGATCCTGCAAAAAATAAATATATTGTTGATGTGGGCGGTATGGGTTTTACTGGAGATCAGCAGTTTCAAGAACTTTCTAAAGAAGAGTTTATTCAAAGGTTTGGTTTAGAGCAAGCGCCTACTGATGAAGTTACACCTTTTCCGTCTGAACCTCCACCAAGAGACAAACAATCTTCAACAGACTATTTATCTACAGTAACAGACAATCTTAAAGCTGCGCTGAATGATCCTAATGTTACTCCTGAACAGTTAAAGGCTTTAGGGGATCAAGTGCGAGAAGCAACAAAAGTAGTGCAAGACGAAACAGCAGCAAAACAAAAAGAATCAGCAGCAGATCCTTATGCTAAAGTAAAAACTGCTGAACAAATAACAGCAGAAGCTTATGATATAGCAGCAGCACGAATAGAAGCTAATGATCCTTATGCTAAAGTAAAAACTGCTGATCAAATAAGAGCAGAAGCTCTAGGATCATCGCAACAAGCAGGTGGTGTAGGGATGTCAGGGCCTGATCGTTTAGAAGGAGGTACTACTAAAGAAAACGGTACTACAACGGTTAGTGTTGGATCAGGTGGTACTGAATCAAGTGGTACTGGATCAGCTACTGCTGGATCAGCTAGTTCTGGATCATCAGTTCCCCGAAGAGATCAATTTCCACCAGGAGAAGAAGGCAATAAAGCATTTATCGCAGCTTTAAATTCTTATATAGCTACAGGTGGTGGTCGTGGTGCAGGTACAGGCACAGGAGGAAGTACATCAACAGGGGCACCTAAAGTAGATATAACTCTTCCTGAAAAGTTTGAGATACAAAAAGTAGAAACAGAAAAAATAGATACTACAGATACCGAACTTGGTGATGCAGAACAAATAGAAGCACAAGCAGCTTTAACTGCTCAACAAGTAACTTCTCCTGATACTTTAGCACCTACTGATGCTACAACAACAAAGGCGACAGCCCCTTCGGATGTTACAGCTACAACCATGACAGCAGAAATGGCTGGTGACTTAGCAGCGACACAAGCTGCACAAGGTACTGTATCAAAAGAAGCAGAAGCTACAGATGCTACTCTTACTGAAAGAGCAAAAGCAGCAGAAAGAGACAAAGCGGCTGAAGAAGCAGCATTAGGAACAACAGTAGATAGGCCTGAAGCTAGAGACTATGCAACAGCAGTAACAACTGATGATCGTTTTGAAGTCATGGTTGCTGAAGATCCTGAAGTAGCTACACGTATTGCACAGACTATTTCAGAACGTGAACGACAAGATTTAATGGATATTGTATCTAAAGAAGGTACAAATCTAGATGATATTCCTGAATTTAAATTAGCTGAACGTAGAACTGCACAGGTAGGTGAGGCATCTTCTAGGATTGCACAAGAGCTAGGTGATGCACCTTCTGTAGACTTTGAAGGGCGTGAAGCTATTCTAGGTGAAGCGCCTAAAGGAGATGCTGCACAGATTGGTGGTATTCCTACTGCACAGGCTGCAACTATGCAAGCTGTTACAGGATCAGAGCGAACAGCAGCAGCGGCAGATATGACTGCTGTTGTAGCTAACATGCCTAAAGAAGTCACAGCGGCTATTGCAGAAGATCCTGCTACAGTAGAAGCACAACTTGATACTGGTGCAGATCCTCAAGTAACAGCAGCCGTAGCAGCCCTACCTCAAGAAGCTTTAGTATCTGTTCAAATGGAACAACTACTAGCAGGTATGGAAGAAGGACAGACTCCTGCATGGGCAAGACCAGCAGTAGCGGCAATAGAGCAGCAAATGGCTCAGAGAGGCCTCTCAGCGTCCACAGTAGGCCGTGACGCTCTTTTTAATGCTATTATACAAAGTGCATTACCTATCGCTAATAGCAACGCACAGGCCCTTCAGCAACGTGCTGCGCAGAACCTGAGTAATCAGCAACAAGCTAATCTTGCATCTGCTCAAAATACTATGCAGTTGCGTATGCAGAATCTTGCTAATCGTCAAACATCAGCATCACAGACTGCACAGATGGCCCAGCAGATTAAAGTACAGCAGGGACAGTTTAGGCAAGAAGCCACTATGTTAACTGCTCAACAAACTCAACAGACTGAACTAGCTAACTTCCAAGCTGCGCAGCAACGAGCATCACAAGAGTCTAGCCAGCGACAACAGACTGCACTGGCTAACTTAGATGCAGCTTCTCGTACAGACCTTGCAAACTTACAAGCTTTGAATGCAGCAGGAGCGCAGAATCTTAGTGCTGAGCAACAGACACGCTTAGCTAATTATCAAGCTCAAGTTAATCGAACTATGCGTCAGGCTGAGCTACAGCAGGATATGGAGAAGGCTAATTTATCAGCTGAAATGCAGGTTGAGTTAACTAACTTAACAAACCAAAATGCAGCAGCTAGGGACACAATGACTGCTACTAATCAAGAAAGATTAACAAACTTACAAACTCTAGTAGACTTTAAAAAGACTAATGCTAATTTAGCACAGCAGATGGACTTAGCTAATATGAACGCTGAGCAGCAGATGGAGTTGGCTAATCTTCAAGAACGTGCGGCTACAGACGCTGCAAACTTTACAGAAGCGAATAGATTCAGACTACAAGAACTTGCAACTCATGTTAAGGTAATGTCTGAAAATACAGAGCTTCGACAACGTGCAGAACTCGCACAGTTAAGTGCGAGCGAGAAAGTATCTTTAGCTAATCTAACTGCTAAGAATCAAGCTGACTCTGAGAGCATGTCTGCTGAAAATGTTGCAGAACTTCAAAGGTATGAAAAGCAGATGAGAGCAGGTGAGGTTAATGCTCAGCTTGCACAGCAGATGGGCCTTGCTAATCTTAGTAACGAACAAGCTGCTGCAATGTTTAACGCTCAAATAGACGCTAACTTGGATATGTCTAAGTTTAGTGCTGATCAACAGATGGCTTTGGCAAATAGTAAGTTTATGCAGACAATGGTAATGACTGATCTTAGTAATGAGCAGCAAGCCGCTATGCAGAATGCTACAGCTATGGCCCAGATGGATATGCAGAATGCAGATGCTCGTACTAAAGTATCTATCCAAAATGCTCAGAACTTCTTAGCTATGGATATGGCAAACCTTAGTAACAAGCAGCAAGCAACTGTATTAGATCAACAAATGAAGCAACAAAGATTGTTATCTGATCAGGCAGCTAAGAATGCAGCTAGACAGTTCAACGCATCTTCTCAGAATCAAGTAGATCAGTTCAATGCAAGCTTGGCTTCTCAGATGGAACAGTTTAATGCTTCACAAGCTAATTCAATGGCACAGTTTAACACTAGTGAAAAGAATAAAGCTGATGCTATAAACGCTGGTAACGCCCTTGCAGTTTCTCAAGCTAATGCACAGTTAGCTGCACAGGTTGATCAGTTCAATGCTCAGACAGAGTTTCAACGTGATCAATGGAATGCTGCAAACAAACAAGCTGTAGAGCAGTCTAATGTTGAATGGCGTAGACAGTCTAATACGATTAATACAGCAGCAATAAACGCAGCTAATCAAGCCAATGCTCAAATGGCTTTTAATCTTGATTCAGCAGAGCAGTCTTTTATCTGGCAGAACTTACGAGATGAGGCAGCTTACATAAGACAGTCATACGAGAATGAAGAGCAACGTAAGACTACGTTGTACGCTACGGCTCTTGCTAATGAAGGCACGGCTGAGAAAGGAGCAAGCAGTACTAGAACGCTAATGGATTTAGCATCTGAATTTTTTAAGAGGTTATAGGAATAAGTATGGGATTTTTTAAGAAAATATTTAAAGGTGTAGGTAAAGTTTTCAAGAAAATCGGCAGAGGAATTAAGAAGGCTGTCGGTAAGTTTGGAAAGTTTATGGGTAAGGCTGGCATCTTAGGTCAAGTTGCTATGGCGTTTATTTTGCCAGGAATAGGCAGTGCGCTAGGTAGTATGGTAGGCGCAGCAGCGGCTAGTGCTAATCCATTATTAGCAGCAGCAGGTAAAGTCTTACAGTTTGCAGGTAAAGTAGCCTCTGCTCCAGGAAAAATATTCTCATCTATTACTAACGGTGTTACTAGTACCCTTACAGAGTTTTCAAAGACTGCGCTAAGTAAGATGGGCTTTGAAGGTAAACTAGTAGAAGGTGCTGCTGAAAATTTTTTCTTTGGTGCTGATAGTGCTGCGAGCCGTGTAGGTACTGCAATAAAAGCACCGTTTACTGAGAAGGCTTTGCTAGACGCTGCAACTGAAACTGCTGATGAATCTTTAACTCCTACTGTAGATGCTTCAACTAAGCCTACTATTCAAAAAGGTGACTTATATGAAGATTATGATACTGTAATAGACGAATATCAGAAAAGTTTACCTTCTACATCAGATGTAACGTCTACACCAGAAAAGACAGGGTTCAAGAAAGCTGTATCTGATTTGTATGAAGATACTATGGAAACAGTAGAAGCTAAAGCAAAAAAACTAACTGACCCAAAAGAAGTAGCAAAAACTGCCTTTGAAGTTTATAGGGATAGACAGTCTGAAGAAGAATTAGCGGCTCAACAGGCTGCTATGTTTGGTGGGGACGTAATAGATGTAGGTATTTATCAAGACCCATCAGCCTTCTTAACATATCAAACTCAAAATACTGTAGCGCCTATTCAAAGTTTTCAGACTACAGCAGCTTACACAAAACCTATGGCGTCTTGGGCGCAGCAATTTGTATATCAGCCTGATGTAAATGTAGGCGCTATTGCTAATACTTCCTATAATAGAGGATTTTAATAATGGATGAAACTACACCAGAGTTACAAGAATACTACGCAAAGATGGATAGGCCTATGCCAGGAGAGTCTTTAACAGAAGATCCTGAAGCTCCACAGCCTTATACATCAACCACAGAGTTTTCTGTACCACAAGAAGCTATTGACTACATCTTCGATGAAATGACAAATGAAGAAAACTATAGTGAGTTAATTGAAAGTCTTATGGATGGTGTTACAGTAATGGAACTCACAAGACTCATATTATTCTCAGGCTTCAACGAAGGTAAGTTTAACCCTGACCTGATGGTTATTCTGATTGAGCCTACTGCATATCTTATTATGGGACTTGCAGAACGTGCAGGTATTGAGTACACCGTTATGGCTGATGATGAAGAAGATATGTTTGGTGTTACAGTAGACCCTTTAGAGATGAAAGAGCCTAGCGAAGAAGCACAGGCTGCTTTAGATATGGTGGAAGGAGCGGATCTACCTGAAGCACCTACAGAGTCTTTGATGGCTCGTCCACCACCTCCACCTACAGAACAACCCAGTTTAATGCAGAGGATATAGTATGGCTATTTCAGAATTTGGTGAATCCTTACTTAGTAAACAGCGTGAGCGTCAAAAGAAAGAGCAGCGCAAAGCTGACAGGCAAGCGTTGTTAGGTACTGCTGCTACTGTAGGTATTGGCTTGTATAGGAACAACCTCAAGAAAAAGCAAGAGGAGTTTTTAAACAGCCAGCCCGTAATGGATATGCGTATTCAGTATAGGCAGTCTCAGCGTATTGCTGATGATGCTTTCAAAGAAAGAGATCGTATCACGGCAGCAGGTGGTAATTATGACCAGTACTACTATGATCAAGCTTTTAAAGAACTCAGAGAAGAAAGAATTGCATCGGACGATAATGAAGATAGAAAAGACTATTATAAAGATGGAAGGTATGATCATTTAATTGCTGAAAAAGCAAGAGAAATAGCTAAACAACGCGCTGCTGCTCAACGAGAAAGAGAAGCCTTTGGTAATAAATTTAAAGCTCAAGGTACTTTTGAAGATGTATTAAAGCTTCACGGTAAAAGACCTAACAGTGTTTTTGAAGGTGTTGTGAATATGTTTCGCGGTAAATCTAATGCAGAACTAGATAGAGAAGCTTTAGAAGCTATGCGTAGAAGTTCTCTTGGTGTTCTTGCACTACCTGCAAACGCCTCACAGAAATCACAAGCAGAAGAACTAGAACAAGCTTTTAGACTCACTGGTGATTATGTTGAAGCTGCTAAGGTTATGAAGCATCCAGAGTTTAAAAGAGATATAAATCAAAAGATAACTTTTTCAGGTGGTTTTCAG
>Ga0208919_1001797_pt1 | contig 11866 bp, 11 predicted proteins | sample 4_EtaG_FD_184076 | JGI IMG/M metagenome (GOLD analysis project Ga0208919, IMG submission 184076) | Marine viral communities from the Subarctic Pacific Ocean - 4_ETSP_OMZ_AT15127 metaG (SPAdes) (version 3) | ecosystem: Environmental > Aquatic > Marine > Oceanic | place: Pacific Ocean | collected...
CTACTGTAGTGTTAGCAGATACTACAGCGTTTCCTGCTTCAGGAGAAATTAGAATTGGATCGGAAGACATTAGTTTTACAAACAATGACACGGGAACAGGGACCTTGAGTGGAGGATCTCGAGCAGTTAACGGAACTACAAGAGCAGCCCATAGTTCTGGAGAGACAGTAACCAACATATCAGATTTTGTTGCATGGGGAGAAGCTTCTTCTGCAGACTTTACAATTGATCCCGGCCTATGGGTATTAGATAATTATGGAACAAAATTAATTGCTCTTATATATAACGGCGCATGTTTTGAATGGGATGCTGCCCCTTCAACCGCAACAGCAACTAGAGCAACTTTATTACCTAATGCTCCTACAGCATCACGTCATGTATTGGTATCTACACCAGACAGACACTTGGTATTTTTTGGAACAGAAACAACCGTAGGATCAAGCAGTACATTAGACGATATGTTTATAAGATTTTCGTCTCAAGAAAGTATTGATCAAACAGATTCTTATGTAGTTAAAGCAAACAATACCGCAGGTACACAGAGACTTGCTGATGGTTCTAGAATTATGGGAGCTATTAAAGGTAGAGATGCAATCTACGTTTGGACAGACACTGCATTGTTTCTTATGAAATTTGTTGGTCAACCTTTTACTTTTTCATTTGAACAAGTTGGAACTAACTGTGGTTTGATAGGTAAAAATGCATGTATTGAAGTTGACGGTACAGCTTATTGGATGTCTGAGAATGGCTTCTTTATGTATGATGGTCAGTTAAAATCTTTACCTTGTTTGGTAGAAGACTATGTTTATGATGACTTAAATACTACATCAAGAGATTTAATTAATGTAGGTTTAAATAATTTATTTGGTGAAGTAACATGGTTTTATTGTACAGCAGGATCAAATGTTATTGATAGAATGGTAACATATAATTATCTAGACTCTAATTCTAAACGACCTATATGGACAACAGGAAGTCTAGCTCGTGCGGCCTGGCAAGATTCATCAGTTTTTGAGAAACCCCATGCAACTTATTATAATCCAAATAGTAATTCTTCTTATGACGTTATTGGTAATACGGATGGATGTACAATATACTATGAACAGGAAACAGGGACCGATCAAATAGATGCAGGTGGAGCAGTAACTGCTATTCTTGCTTCAATTACTTCTGGTGACTTTGACATTACACAAAGAAGAAGTAACACCGGAACAACTGTCGGTATGCCAGATCTTAGAGGAGATGGAGAATTTATAATGAGAATTAGTAGATTTATACCAGATTTTATTGCACAAACAGGATCTACTAGGGTAAGTTTTGTAACTAGAACCTATCCAAATAGTTCTTCAACCACTTCAAATTTTGATATAACATCATCTACTACAAAAAAAGACACAAGATTACGGGCAAGATCTATTGCATTAAAAGTATCTAATACTGCAGCAAGTCAGGATTGGAAGTTAGGTACATTTAGATTAGATATACATCCCGGAGGACGAAGATAATGGCAGGACCAAGTTTTTATAATCAAGCAGACCAGGATCTGTACGCAGGAGGTTTACAATACATACCTCAAGAACGATATAGATTAGGTCTAGGAAATAATAATCAAGTTAATAGATTAGATTTTAATGATTTATCTAAATCTGGAATAATGTCTCAAGCACCAATGCCATATATTTATCCACCAATTAATCAAGGTGGTGGTGGTGGCGGTGGCTTTAATGTCACTGAAAGCGCAGATCAAAGCACAACTTCAGATGATTTTGGATTAGGTTTAGAAGGTGACGGTTCTTTAGCAATGTCAGAAGAAGAACAAGAAGCAATAGATAATATGAATAATCCAACAATTAACAAAACTGCACTTGCTAAAATTGGTCTTAGTTCTTTGTTAGGGCCTACTGCAATGTTTGGTACAGCTTATAGAGAACGACAAAAAGCAGAAGCTGAAGCTTTAGAAAATGCACAACGAGCGGCTACAACTCAACGAGCAAGAGAAAACGAAGCTGCTGGTACTGGTGGATATCAATCTGATTTTTCACAAGACAAAGATTTTATGGGTGGATCTGGTACAGCTTCAGAAATGGGTTCATTTGCTACAGGTGGTAGAGTAAATTATAAAGTAGGTGGTAGAACAGATGCTGAATCACAATATGGATCAGACTCTGTAGGATCTTATGATTCATCAGCTAATCAGTCTGGCAGAGACCAAAGTTATGGTAATAATAATCAACTCTCATTTAATTCGGGCGACAAAAATATATTAACAACAGATCTTATAACTAAAGATCCTAGCATTACATTTGATTACACAGACCCTAGAAATTACGCTTCAATATATAGTAAAATTGGTTTTAACAATATTTTAGATAATGATGACCTTACAGCAGAAGGTAATCTAACAGGAGAACTTGGTCCAATTAATTATGATGTAGATTTTACAGATCAAGGTATTACAGGAACTAATTTAAAAGCAGGTAATTTTAATGCAAATATAAGTCCAGATATGCAACTACAAGATTTAAGTTATAACAGAGGTCCTTTTAGTATTTCAACTGATGGTCAAAACATTGGAGGTAAGTTTTCAATTTCTTACAAAAACGGAGGACTAGCAAGTATTTTATAATGGCTAAAATTGTACAATCATTAACTAGAGCAGAAGAAGAATATAGTCGACAAAATTTACAGTCATTAGTTAGAGATTTAGATGGTGTAATAACAAAATTAAACTCTTCATTTCAAGATGAAGTTAAACAAGAGATAGAAGCTAAAAGTTTCTTTTTAGAATAATGGCAGTAGTAAACCAATATAAATTTTACGGTAAAACAACAACGGCTGCTGAGACAGTATCAATGCTTTCGCCAGGAGTTAACGAAACTATTATTATAAAATCTTTAAGAGTTACAAATAAATCGGGTTCTAATACACCAAATGTAACTATTAAAAACAACGCATTTGAGATAGTAAATACACAAACATTAACAGCTGCTACTAGCGTTGAGGTATTAACTCTACCTTTAATTTTAGAGGGCGGGACTGTATTATCTTATACTACAGCAGGCACCGTATCAGATGGTGTGGTGTTTGGTATTAGTTATCTCAATATATTAAAGGAGAAAACAGACTAATGGAAATAAAACAAGCAAAAGTAGAGACTACTTATAGACATAAAAAAACTGGTCAGCTTTTTAAGGAAAGAAAAGACTGGGAAAGCAAAGGTTTTAAGGACGAAGAAATGGCACAAGACGTAAAAGTTATTATGCCACCTCTTGATTTGTTCGCAAAAACCAAGTAAACATAGGAATTAAGGTAAAATTATGGCAATATCTAGAATGCAAGAACCCAGACAACAATATGGATTAGGAAGTATCGTTAAGAAAGCGGTACGAGGTGTTAAGAAAATTGCTAAGAGTCCATTAGGTAAAGCAGCTATTCTTGGGGGTCTTAGTATGATTCCTTTTGGAGCCACTAACACAAGTCTTTTAGGTAGAGCAAGTTCAGGAATTGGTTCTATGTTTAAGGCAGGTAAAGCCAATCTTGCAAGTAGATTTGCACCTAACTTTGTAATGAATAGAGACGGACCAGTACAAGGTAAAGCAGGTTTCTTTTCAAAACTAAATCCTTTTGGTAAAAATTTTGATGCTAAAACCGCTTTCCTTACAGGAGGAGCAGGTTTAGTTGCAGCACCTTTTTTAATGGATGCTTTTGCTCCTGAAGAAGTAGAAGAAGAAGTAACAGATGTAATGGATGTTGGTGCAATAAGACAAAGTGCAAGAGATTATTACCAAGGTCTTGGTGGAAAAGATTTAGCGTTCATGCCACAGAAACAATACGTACAGAAAAATTTTTATGCAGCTGATGGTGGACGTGCAGGATATGCTAATGGAATGATGGTTGAAGATGAGGAAGAAGAATTTATTAGATCAAATGCAGGTATGACTCGAAGACAACCTAAAGCATTTTTAAATATGGGTGGTGGCGCAGGTCAAGCTCAAGCAGAACAAATGCTTATGGCAGAGTATGTTAAATACAAAAACAAAGGTGGCACATTATCTTTTGAGCAATTTGTAAAAGCAGTAATGCAACAACAAGAACCTGAAGGTGCGGGTATGGAACAACCACAAGCAGTGGCTATGGCAGCTAATGGTGGGAGAATAGGATATGCTGGTGGACAATTAGTAAGTCCAAGCGGAGATGGATCAAGACCTGGTTATGCTGGACCTCTTGATTTTTTTAAAAATTTAAAATCTGGATTTGGACAAATATTTAGTGGAGAAACTCAAGCATTTCTAGGTGATGATCAAGAAAAAATAAATGAAATTTTAGTAAAAAAAGGTTATGGAGTTGATTTACCTGAAGACACAATTAACATGATTATTGATGGATACAAAAGAGGTGCAGATCTTGATACAATTGCCGCTCTCGCAGGAACGGATAAAGACACAGTATCAGGTATTATAGATATGTTAAGTGTAGGTATAGAAAAAAAAGCTTATGGTGGGAGAATAGGTAAACAAGAAGGTGGTATCATGGCAACTGATGAAGCATCAGAAATGATTGACATGGGTGGTATGGAAAAAGATTATAGAAACGAAGGTGGTTTTGTAGCAATGGGTGGCAAAGAAAGAGCTGACGATGTACCTGCTAGACTATCTAAGAATGAGTTTGTGTTTACAGCAGATGCTGTTAGAAATGCAGGAGGCGGCGATATAGATAAAGGCGCTGAAGTTATGGAAAATTTAATGAACAATTTAGAACAAGGTGGAGAAGTTTCTGAAGAGTCACAAGGATTAGAGGGTGCACAAGCAATGTATGAACAACAACAAATGTTACAATCAAGGATGATATAATGGCGATAGCAGATTTTATAGAACCGGCGATAAAAGATTACGCAACACAGGCAACGGCCACTTACTCGGCACCTATTGATACAAGTAAATTTACTGGTAGACAATTTGTTGCTGGTGAAGATCCATTACAAACACAAGCAATTAACATTGCACAACAAGGTGTAGGTTCTTATCAACCATTTTTATCTGCAGCACAAACTGCACAACAACAAGCGGCCTCAACTGTCGGTGGACTCGGTGCATTAACAGGACCACAAGCTTACCAACCTTTTATGTCTCCTTACCAACAACAAGTTATTGATACAACTCTTTCAGAGTATGACAAACAAGGGGCAGCTGGTGAACAACAAATTAGAGACGCAGCAGTTATGTCTGGTAATTTTGGTGGTGGTAGAGAAGGAGCACAACTTGGTCAATACCAATCAGATAGATTAGGTGACAGAGCAGCACTTCAAGCACAATTATTAGGACAAGGTTTTAATCAAGCACAAAATTTAGCACAACAAAATTTTACTAATCAAGGTACATTAGCAGGATTACAATCAGGTTTAGCTGGCCAACAATATGGTCTATCTAATTTTCAAAGACAAAGTATGGGTGCTGATGTTTCTGCACTAGGATCTCTTGGTGCATTAAGACAAGGTCAAAATCAAGCTATGTTAGGAGCTGACCAACAAGCAGCACAAACTGCAGCTTACGAACCTTACGGAAGACTATCACAATACGGTAACACATTAACTGGATTAGCAGGTGGTGTAGCAGGACAACAGTATCAAGAACCCGCACAAGCAAGTCCTTTCTCAACTGCATTAACCACAGCGTTAGGTGTTGGTGGATTGTACGGCAAAATATTTAAATAGGAGGTAATTATGGCTAAAGATAAACGATCTCTCTATCAAAAAGGTAAAGATTTAGCGTCTTCTGTACCTGTTAAATTTGGTAGTAGTATATATGGCGGAATTGAAATTATGGACGCTCTAAAACACATGGGTCTTTTTAAAGATGGTGGTAGAGTTAGAGGTTGTAGTATTGCTAAACGTGGATTTGGCAAAGTAATGAGGAAGAAAAAATGAGACCATTAAACAGACCTATGTTTAGATACGGTGGACCTATTAAAGAAGGTGTTATGTCTGGTATAAAAGAACCAAGACAAAATTATAACAGAGCTGGTAAAGTTTTAAAATATATTCCAGGCGGACAAAAAATATATAATAAAATATCTACAAGCACAAAAGATATTATACCAAGAACAGTACAAAAAATTAAAAATTTTTATAGCGGAGATCCCTCTAGATATGGAGTGCCAGCTGCTGAAGGTATAAAACAAAAAACTCTTAGATTTTTAAAACCTGATGAAAAAGCAGGTTTATTAACTAATAAATATATTTTTGATAGAACGGTTGTGCCTGCTGCAGGTGGTGTAAAATTTGCTTTTCAAAAAGCTGCACCTTACGCAACTGTTGGAGGACTTACACTTGGTGGTGGTTATTCGTTATTTGGTGGAGATGATAAACCTAATCCAAATGATCCAGGAGGACCAAAAGGACCTCCAAGTATTATAAATCCTCCAGGTGATAAAAAAGGTGGTACAGGTACGCCTCCTCCAGGAGTACAATTAACTGAAAAAGAAAAACGTGCTCAACAAATAGAAAAATACAGAGACATTATGGATATTAAAGGCATGAATAAAGCAGCTGCATATGATTCTTTAATTGCAGCGAGTCAAGCTGTTAACCAAGCAGGTGGAGATTTAAAAGGAGCCATAAGAGATGGTAGTTTAATCAATCAAATTATACAATCAACTAGTAAAGCATTTGATAAACCAGCTAAAACTAAAGATGCTATTGATACACTTATACTTAAAGGTGAGATTGAGAAAGATATTAAAGCTTCTGACCCAAGCACCATACTAGATGCAGATTATAAAAGAGCTAAAATAGCAGAGAGTGTAAAATCATTAAACCCAAGTTATAATACTTTAAAAGCTACTTATGCAAAAGCTAATGTTAAAGGACAAAGTGGAATAGATTCAGCTGCTGCAGAATACTCACAAAATAATGATCAAGTTTTTAGAGGAAACATTATATCAAAAGCAGATTTTAAAGAAACATTAGACGATATAAAAAAGGAAAGCGGAAATGTTGATGAACTTACTGTTGTAGCTAATTGGACTAATGAAACAATTAAAGGAAAAAATGTTCCTGATGGAAATTACACAGTTGGTGACAGAATTGTAATAATTAAAGACAGCGTAGTTGTAGCTGTGGAGTAATAACTCATGGCTTCAAACTTTGATTATTCAGCATACGTAAACCAAGCAGAAAAAAATAACAGCGTAGGTACAATTGAATCTATGCTATCAGGTGTAGCATCAGGTTTAATTGCAATACCAAAAGGTTTCTTTTCTCTAGGTGCAAGTCTTATGGACCTTGGTGTCAACAGTGGTAAAGCTGCTGCTGTAGAAAAATGGTTCGACGACCTTACAGAATTTGATGAGAAAGCAGAAGCAACAGCTGCTGGTAAAATTACAGAAGCATTAGTAAACATAGGTATACCTGGTGGTCTAGCATTTAAATCTGCTAGCGGTATGGCTAAGACGGCGATGCTTGCAGGTAAAAATAATAAATATGTAAGAATGTCAAATAAAAATTTAGTTGATGCAGCTGATGAAGCATTAGAACTTACAGCTAAAGGTAAAGGTAGACAATTCGTAGCTGGTGCAATTGGTGGTGGTATTGCAGAAGGTGTGTTTGTAGGTGATGCAGAAGCTATTGGTACGTTTGGAGATCTGTTAGGTGGTCCAACTAAAATAGATAGAAGTGACACTGATCCAGATGCAACAAGAGAAATATTAAACAGAATTAAATTTGGTACAGAAGGTGCATTATTTACAGGTATTTTAAGTGGTACAGGTAAAGTTATTAAAAAAATAACAAACAGGAACCGGGGATTAGACACAGCTAACTCAGAATTAGATAGATGGATTGATAAAGTTGCATCAAAATTTAGAGCACGTAGTGGTACCACACAAGAATTTTTTGACATACAAAGACAATCGATTGGTGCACAAGCAGCTGATGCAAACGTTGCAAGAAATTTATCTAGAGAATTAGATACAGATATAGATAAATTATTCCCACCTATGCGTACTGTATTTAATAAACAATCTGCAGCTGATAGAACTAAATTTTTAAGTGAAGTAAATGATGCGTTAGTGTCTGGTACTCCTACGTTAACTCGTGAAGGAGAAAAAAGAGTTTTAAATGCAGAAGGTAAAAAATTATTTTCTGCAACATCACCTGAAGCTGAAGATTTAATTATACAAAGAATGAAAGAAGCGGACTTAAATAAATACACACAAGTCATAGATAGTAATAGAATGATAGCACAATTTGGAGATATGGATGCTGCCATGGTACAAAGAGTAAGAGACAAAATTAAAAAATTTGCACCTAATGCACAAGCTGCTGAAGAGTTAGAAAAATCTATTTTTGGTGGACTCTCTGTTATGAGAAGTAAATGGGCAAACTTGTTTACTAAATTAGGTGGTGCTTTAGATCCAGAAGATTTAGTAAAATTTAAAGATGCATTTAGTAAAAAATTTAAAGGATACCTTGGTGCTACATATGATATTTTTCAAGACAAAAGTATTTTACCTTGGTTAAGATACAAACCTGCAGCTGAAGCCATAGAAAATGCAAAAACATTATTTAAAGATAGTGCAAGACAGGCAGGAAAAGAAATTACAGATTTAGAAGCAGAGCAAATTGTAAACAATGTATTAAAAACTTCAGGCTTACCTAAAGGTTTAAGAATGGACAAACCTTCTGATGCATTATTTAACATACCAGACTTTTTTGTAAACAGAACAACATTAGACGATGCAGTTAAACGTGGTGGTGTTGGTAGAATATCTATTGGAGATCTAGGTTTGAAGGCAGATAGAAAAGTATTTGATGATTTGTTTGGTAAACAAAAAAATCCTATGCAAACAATGATAGGTGGTATGGCTAAACTATCTTTAATTACAAGACGTAATTTATTTTATGATGATTTAATTAAAAAAAATGATGAAGTAGCAGAGGCATGGAGAAATGCAGCTGACAAACAAACTGTATCACAACCTATGTTTGCTAGATCAGAAGCAGAAGCTAGAGCATTTTTTGGTGATGACTATAGAAGAATACAACCTATAGATCCTGCACAAACTTTAAACGTAAACATACAAGCAGGTTCTAGTAATCCATTTGGTGATATTAGCAAACCATTTTTTGCAAGATCAGGAATAGCAGATGCTATGGAAAAAACTTCGTTGACAACACAAAGCTCAGGTATACTTGGTAGAATATATGAAAGTTTAGTATTGTATCCTAAAGCTACATCACAGATTGCTAAAACAATTTTATCACCGGTAACACACTTACGTAACTTTGTAAGTGCTGGAGCTTTTGCTGCAGCAAATGGTATTTTACCAGCAGCAGATTTAGGTGCAATTAAACAAGCATACCAAGCATTACAAACACCTTTAAAAGGTACAAGACAACAAAATGATTTATATCAAAAACTTTTAGAACTTGGTGTTGTAAACTCTAACGTAAGACTTGGAGATCTTTCTAGACTATTAAAAGATGTAAATTTTGGTGAGACTATGACGTCTGACAAAGGCATGAGAATGTTATTAAAACCATTATCAAAATTAAAACAAGTATCACAAGATTTATACACAGCTGAAGATGACTTTTGGAAAATATATTCTTGGGCCGTAGAAAAATCTAGATTAGAAAAAGCATATGAAAAAATTGGTGTAACAAGAGGGCAATTTTTTAAACGTAATGGTGTTGATGTAAGGCTCGATGAAAAATTTTTAGAAGAAGAAGCAGCTGATATTGTAAGAAACAATATACCTAACTACGATTATGTATCTGATTTTGTAAAAGGTTTAAGAAAACTACCTATTGGTAACTTCGTATCGTTTCCAGCAGAGATTGCTAGAACAGGTACAAATATTGTAAGACGTGCATTAAGAGAAATAAATGAAACTATAACTTTAGCTGATGGCACCGTTGTAAAACCTATGGAAGGTATTGGATATACTAGATTATTTGGTTTTACGACTACGGTTGCAGCCATACCAGTGGCTACAACAGCAGCATTCCAGGCCCTATACGACGTCACAGACGATGAAAGAGAGGCTATCCGTAGGTTTGCAGCTCAATGGTCAAAAAACTCTACATTGTTACCTATTAAACAAGAAGATGGTAGTTTTAAATACATAGATTTTAGTCACGCTAATGCATACGACACATTAATTAGACCATTACAATCAATAGTTAACGCTGTTCAAGATGGTAGAACAGATGAGGATGGTATGATGGATGACTTTGCAAAAGGTTTGTTTACAGCTATGTCAGAATTTGGTCAGCCATTTATATCAGAATCTATTTGGACTGAGGCTGCATTAGATATTATAGCTAGAGGTGGTAGAACAAGAGAAGGTTTTCAAGTTTATAGTGATCAAGACACAGCAGGAGATCGTAATAGTAAAATATTTGCACACTTAGTTAAAGCGCAAATGCCTTTCTCTGTGGATCAATTAAAAAGATTAGATAGATCTATAGAATCTGTTGATGTAATTACAAAAGGTAAATTTGATGAGTATGGCCAAGAGTTTGAATTTGGTGATGAGTTTCAAGGTTTGTTTGGTTTTAGATCTGTAAAAGTAAATCCTGAAAGAGCAATGAATTTTAAAGTTGCAGATTTTCAAAAAGGTGTAAGGGATTCAAGAAGTTTATTTACTAGAGTTGCATTGAAAGGTGGACCAGTTGAACCTAGAGAAGTTGTAGACGCATACATAAACGCTAACCGTGCATTGTTTGGCGTAAAGAAAAATTTAAAACAAGATATGGATGCTGCAAGATTATTAAATATATCTGAAAGTGGTTTCTATGGTTCGTTAGATAGAATATCATCAAGAGAAGTTAACGCATTAGAAGAAAATATATTTAGACCTTACACTGTGTCAAGAGAAGTACAAAGAGCATTTGTTGAAAATGCAGAACGAATAGGGGTTGCTAATCCTTTTGATGCTGCAGCAGATGCAATTGCTGAACTTCAATCACAAATGTCTGATCTTAGTTTAACACTCGCAGAGTTTCCTGTATTTGAAAACCCATTACAACCTATTATGCAGGACACGCCACTGGGTCCTACAACACTTAATTTACCTAGTATTGATGCTAATGCTGTATCAGCTCAAGTACAAGGTAGTAATTTTTCTAAGATGACAACAGCACAAAAATTAGATATACTATTTGGAAATAATTAATATGGCTAAGAACGCACTACAAAAAATAGAAGACCACGAAAAGCTTTGTAGAATCATGCAGAAGCAAACGCATGACAAGATACATAAGCTTGAACGTCAAATTAACCGCGTAGAAAGCATCTTATTAGTGTCTACTGGAGCGTTGATCTCGGGTATGGCATATGTTATATTTGCTTTAATTATTAGATAAAAAAAATTTTCATGCAGCTATCGAAACACTTTACTTTAAGAGAAATGACCAATTCTATGACCGCGCAACGGAAAGGAATTGATAATACACCAGGAGCAGGTGAAATTAAAAGTTTAGGGGACCTATGTTATGAGGTTCTTGAACCGCTACGTGCACATTTTGACAGGCCAGTTACCATTACTTCAGGCTACCGAAGCGAGGCGCTGTGTGAAGCGATCGGCAGCAAAAAAACTTCGCAGCATGCGAAGGGCCAGGCCTGTGACCTAGAAATATTTGGAGTGCCAAACATTAAGACAGCTTACTGGCTACAAAATAACGTGGATTTTGACCAGCTCATCATGGAATATTACGACAAGGATGATCCCGCAGGGGGCTGGGTCCACATAAGTTATCACGAATCTGGATCAAACAGAAAACAAGTTCTTACTTTTGACGGAAAAAAATACACCGAAGGTTTACCAGATATGGAATGGAAAGACGGCAAAGTCGTAGGTTAAATCC